>Ga0116227_10004334_pt1 | contig 30828 bp, 19 predicted proteins | sample S1TSphgellanicum_FD_89693 | JGI IMG/M metagenome (GOLD analysis project Ga0116227, IMG submission 89693) | Host-associated microbial communities from peat moss isolated from Minnesota, USA - S1T2_Fb - Sphagnum magellanicum MG | ecosystem: Host-associated > Plants > Peat moss > Unclassified... | reverse complement strand
GAAATGGTAAAGGTACTATGGTATTTTGCAACCAATCTTCATCACAGAGGATTTAGTCAGGGGTTTTTTTAGGTGAAAGTTTGTCATTGCAGGGATATTCTTTTAAAACTGTGACAATAAAGTGTTTTTCAGGTGTTTTAGTAACCACATTTCCATAACCTCTTTTTGGAAAATTGTCAGATTTTTTAACTAAGTTTCAATAGGATAGCAAATAATATGGAAAGCTGTTTTGTAAAATTAAAATTTCATTCTCTAAAGCCATATTTGGGTTAATTTTCTTATGGAAGATTGCTACCTCAGCTACATTACAAAATTGAAAAAAATGAAATGGTTTTAGTGTGCTCCTTTGTGCACCACATTTTCATTATTTGGCATCATGTTTGAAGGTCACATATGAACCAATACTCGCAATTGTACTTTCACCTTTCTGCAAGGGTCTTAGTAGTGATGTTTTGGGCAAACTTTTGCAATTCTTAACATGAAAAATATGATTTCAGCACATACAAACAACTTTTGTCAAAAAATGGCCATAATTTACCCAAGTTTGGCTAAATCTTCTTCTGGACAATCACCAGTTTAGCTGCATAACAAAATTGGAAAAGAAACTGCCTCTTAGTGGCTATAATATAAGTTTGTCTTGGAAAATCTTGAACATTTTAGACTCAGAGACCCAGATATTGTCACAGCAGGGGGTACTTATTGTTGTTAACTAGCAACCCAAAACATTGGGGTGGTATGGTACCAGTGTGGTTGCTAGCTCACCCATACTTACCTACCCATTTTTGACTTGGGGAACAAAATCATCAGGCCTGAAAACACTACGTAACCCCTAATGACCACTGTCTGGGCGTTAGCACAATGTCTTGCATGGTTTTGCACACGGTCTGAACAATGTTTTGCAAAAATTGAAGAAATATAATTAGGATCCTGTTGTTGTAAATGGTAGGAAGCAGTGTATATTTTGGAGACTTTTCCCACTGTGGCAACCAATGTGGATTTTTTTGGATTTTTTTGTAAAAGTGGCCATATTCTGAGGAAAAAAAAGTCATATGCTCACCATATTTAGACAATGAGTTCCCACTGGTCGCCAGAACTGGGCAAGAATCTTTATTTATTTATTTGAATTGTCTGACCTTAGCCAAATGTCACTCAGTTCTTTTGTGGATGATAGCCAGTTCACGTGCTTGACAAAATTGGAATTTTTTTTCTAAGGGGTAAGCTATTGGTAGGAACTAAGCAAGGAGCTGTAGAACAACATAAGGCATTGGATTTTTTTAAAAATTATAAATAATTCACATTCCTATTGTGTAGTTACAAGTAACATTTGTGACTAAAAACTTAAAAATCTTGACAATTGCATACAATAATTTGTATGTGACCTTAATCACAAATGACATTGACATCATCCAATGTTAGATGAAATATACGACAAAGACATATAGTCTCATTTTTGGTCCAAAGGTCATACTTGTAGTATCTTCATGAAACTGTCATCCTAAGCTCTACAAATCATCTCATAACTCTAAAGGCAACAGAATAATATTTAAGGATTGTTTGAGGGTTTTGAAAATAAGCTATGAGCTGTTTGATTGAAAATTTTCTGTAAAAACGATACCCCTTACTTTGAATGATCATAACTTTCTTGACTTTGATGCGTTTTTGTCAATTTTTAGTGCCCCAGATGCCTTACTCTTTGGACAGCATAAACAATCGGGCCCTTCTGCACAATCGGCGAGCAAACCTTGCCTTAAGTGTTGAGACACCGGCCTGCCTACCCTATGTGGAGGGCTACACATGTTCTTTCAGCACAAGCAGAGGAACAATGTGTGAGGATTTGACTGGCTTTTACTTCTTAAGTGTTCATCCACTGCCCTAGTCACAAATGGCGTCACTGAATTTGAACAAAAAATTGAGAAAGTTATGCATTAATGAAATAGGAGGGGTCAAAATGAAGAAAAATGAAAAAAAAACAAAGTTGCAATTTGAAAAAACGTAGTTTCTTTACTACTTTTTTGGCTTTGCATTTCAAAGATGATTTGTAAAGTTTGAGAAGGCAATCCTATAAGATTTTGGATAACTCAAAATGGAAAAGAATTGGGAAAGTGTTTGGTGATAGGCTAATGTTAGATGATAGGCATATTTATCTTAGTGCTTTTAGTGCCACAAAAATTGCCTAAAGGAATGGGGAAAGATATGGGGTGTTTAAGGGATTCAATGTTTGAAGATGGATGACTTAAAACAGATTAGAATTTTGAGGTTAAAATTTTGGATCATTACATTTTTACCTTTGGAATAGAAAGAAGTTTGGTAAAGCCCTTGATGGTGTACCCAAGGGGGATGACACATCCTTTCTTGTTTGTCACCTTGTTCTTCAAGCGCCTCATCAAGCTTCTCTTGGGTTGACTCTTTTAGCTTCTAGCTACCTGTGCATCTCAGAACACACTTGATTAGTCCCAAAGTCTCAACCATTTAGAACAAATTCAAATTCTCTACTTAGATTCACTAGACTTTGCTCTCGGAACTAAGTCCTCATCTAACCTAGAGCTAGCCACGGGCTTGACATTTGAGCTGGCCCAAATGGCCTTAAAGCTGAGCCAACCCCAGGTTGACTCAGGGGCCTCATAGTACCAACGTTTGAAGTTGATCTGATGAAAACTTCAACTGGAACAACCCGAGTTGTTTCAAGGCCAACCCTCTTCTGATGGCTTTGAAACTTTAGGACACCTTCTATTTGTCTTAAGTGCTTTAACAAGTCCATCCCTTTGGGTCCGCCCATGACAACACTTAACCTTCCATTGAAGGTTTTAAGAAAACAGTACCTCGCATTATAATTTTGAGGACAACCCTCAATCATCTTTTTGACGGATGAGAGCCCAAGCTCCTGCCTTAACCCATCCGAACCCTTAAGTTTGAATGTCTCCCAACTCCTAGAGGAGTCAAACCTCACTGAGCCATTTCTAGCCTAACTCTCATATCACCTTAGGGCCCCACCAAGGTGATCCTAATATAGACACTTCTTAAGTGGAAGGGCATGCCAGGGGGACTTGTGATAGCTTCTTGAATATTTGAAAATATTTATTTTCCAAATAATTCTGTTTATATCTAAGTTGTTGAATTTCATGGACCAGTATGTTTACACATGCGCATGATTGTTTGTTTGGATGTTGACAGATCCACTGGCCAGTTGGAACCCACATGGCAACTAAACCAAGTCTTGCCATGTGGCACAATATGAATATTTGGAGAATAATGTCTTATAAAATTTAAAATATATTTAGGTCATCTAAATAGATGACATGTGGCATGTCAACACTTGATCTAGGTTTTTCAAATCTTGTGCTCAATGATCGCCCACATTTTGATTATTATTAATGAATCAAATCATGCCACAAGGCACAATAAGATTATTTTGTTAAAGTTTTTGTGAAACTCAAAATATATTTAAGTTGTTTGTGAAGCACTCTGAGAAATCTCCTAATGTATTTGCAGGGCACCATATATCTTTGAATATCCTTCCTAAAAAAGAGGAGGCATATTATTATACTTACTCTCTAAGAATGAGATGGATCTTATGCTTAGAAGTAGTTGTAAAATCTGTCCCACTCTTAAAGAGTAGGTGTAAGAACTCTCCCTCAGATTTATGTATGTTTAGGTTCATGATGATCTTCACCTTGTGCTACTGCCACATACTAGGCCCCTTATTTTGGGAATACCCCCACCCATAGTCTTTTACCTTACACAGAGCTTATGGGCCACTCTCCTGTTGTGGGATTTCCTTTGACCTATTTGTGGCCTCCCCGCTCATCCCTAATGCTAAATGTGTTTGTTGGCATTTTGTTGTTAGGAAGCGATAACGTGTTCAAAGTCCTTCTAGAGTACACTTGCTTCAAGGGACTTTGGTCCCTACTTTGTAGATTGTCTTTTCCTTAGTTGACTATGACTTTCATAGGATGCAAAGTAAAAAATCAGAATGCACAGTTTTTGTGTATCAACATAATTTTTTTGTGGAATTGTGCTTAAAATAAATAAATATGTGCCTATCACCATGTATGTGGCTACTATGTAATTATCCACACAAACACATATGAAATCATGATATTTTAGAATGTATCTATGAGGAAGGTATTATTAGAACTAGATGTCTCCATGTTGTGTCCATTAGCATAACAAGCTTTGAACATACATGCTTTTACTCACCTAATTATCACCTACTTTCCCTACTAATTTAGTTTATTCCAATTAGGGTTGAATGTCAACACAACATTTTTGTGCGGAAGGTGTATTGTGTGAAGTGAAATTACTGATTTTATTTGAATAGATATCCACCAACTATATCTATAAAATATTTTAAAAATAATACCTACACTAAGGTCTGGGGTGGCAGATCATGCAATTCTTTTTATCACATTATATAATGTAATCTTCCAGTGATGATTATACACTCATGATAGTGACCAAAATGCGTTTATTGAACATCGATGTGTCTTTAAATTGTTGAATCTGTGACCCTAGACCTTGATGTTGTGGAATGGCCTCACCCTACCCATTATGTTGAGTGTGTCACCTAGCTAACCCTAACAGGCTTGCCTAGAACCTTACCCAATATAATGGACAGGGCTTGTCCATTGGCTTGACCATTCCCTAGTACTTAACTCATTTGTATGAGGTAACAGTTGTCTTTGTCTTCTTTAGACATGCAACCTTCAATTTGATGAACCAATTCTAACACAAAAAGTACAACAGGCATTGCTCTTATTTGGGCAAATTCTTGATCTCAAAAATCATTTTCACATGTCTTGTAGCCCTTGGCACTAGAAGAGGTCATCTTGCAAATTGTGATTAGTATTTTTCTGACCAATTGTTAAAAATTTGACATGGTAGAAAATAGAGATAATTATACTGAAGACTTGTTCAAGCTGGGTTCTTTGGGTTCAAAGGCCCTTGAAAGTGCCAAAGTTTCAAAATGAACTTATTTTTCAAGAAGGCTCAAGAATGTGGCATGTTTAAATTTATAAGGTCTCATACACCCACCTTCATTTTCAATTTGGGACTTGTTTGAAGGTTAATATTTTTGCCACTTTTCATTGTTGAAGGGGTAGAAAACATGTCACTCTTATAGAATACTTTTTCTTTGTCTTTTCGTTGTTTGAAGGGATTTTGAAGTGTAATTGTCATGTAGAGTTCAATATACACACTGACTAACAGTGATCAAATGGGTTAAATACCGTTTTACCTATATAAATTAATCTTTGGCTTTTACCTTAAATCTAAATCTAAACCCTGTTATTCCACATTTTGTTCTCAATCCCAGTTGAATTTTGTGAATTGTGGAGGCTTCAGATGATTCTTCAGGTTTTTAAGCCTTGGGTGTATGGAATTTACCCTCCGTGAAGAATGAGTGGACCTGTACAGAGGGTCCCAAAATTTTGTGCTATATACAGGCTCCACATTGTGGGGGATGTTTTGTAGCCTGCGCAAGAGTGCTTTATATCAGCCACATTTACTAGGGCCCTTATGGTTTGAAATATCGAAACATTATAAGACAACACATTATATAGTTGAAGATAAACCATAGTGTTTATCCATTCCATGCAATATATATATTTAAAATTATCTGTTGAAGCGTCAGTAGTGAGCATTCCAAGATGGATTTAGCACTAAATGATGACTTGTTATTTGAATCCGTCCAACAAAACCCATTTACAATTTGGTTATCCACAGTGATCAGGAATAGACATCAAGTGATATTGACTCACATTACTCTCTTTTGATGAATCATTTAATAAAAAAGGAAGATAAAGACAAAATATTACGTTAAAAATCATAACAATGAGAACTTTTGCACAAAATATTGCTGATACCATGGGTTGATTCGTGTTAAAATTGGCATATAGACATAGGATTGGAAGCTAACTAAGAGGATAGTTTGACTCTCGATGTCTAGCTACATATGTGGAAAACAATAGATGACTAAAAAAAACCACATCTTTTGAAATGCATAATTCCAAATAAATTGGTATGAGTTGTAAGTTGCAACTCGTTTAACTTGCCTATTAACACAAATGATATACATATCACTCAAATTTATATAATGTTCAGATTATTGATTTCTGCGACAAATTCATATTGGCAAAGGAATTCAAAATGACTTGGTGACATATGGTCATTAATGTATTAAGTTCAGCCCGACCCATGAATCGATGCGCTGGCAAGTGTGCTGGGCATGTTAGATATACCATCACCACAAATATCAGCCAAAAGGCATTCTGTTAGTCTGCCTAGCTTATCTAAGTTCAGGGTGTCACTTGAGAAAATATGGATGGGGCAAATGGGCAGACTGGAGGAAAAAATCGCAACAATACTTTTGCACTGACTGCATTCATTTCCTTTGACCTGTTTAATATTTTCCCACTGCTGCCATGGTAAAAACATTTAGCCCAAAATCCCTTTAAATTGCTTTTAAATATTAGAACTATCCCATGCTTAGACTAAATCAGGGTCTCTGAACACCGACTTTTTCTTTTTTTTTTCCCCCTGAATTTTCACCACTTGGCAACAGAGGAAAAAAAAGGGCCTGCAACTTCTACAACGGATCTTAGGAAAAACCCCTCAAATTCGCCATATTTTTAGGAAAAATATTGAAATCTCCATATTTAGACTACAGGTCCTTGCAAGTCACGAGCACATAACAGGGTTTAAAAAATAATTTACTTTTCTCTCTGACCTGTAGCCAGATTTGGCTAAGTCTTCTTGTAGAGGATCGCCAGTCCACCTACCTCATGAACTTGAAAAAAACCCTTGCACAGCCATTTTTCTGATAAAGTTCGATGCCTGGGGCTTTACCCTACACAAATAGGTTCTCTGTGAATAGCATCCTTATTTCCACCTGATGTGTCGGGCTTGAAAGGTCTCTCTGACTTTCCAAAGTTTTGGGTCCACTGCATTTGCCTTGACCAAGTGTCACCTCTGGAGTGCATCTGCACCAATCATCATGCCACCAAGGTGTGACAAGGTTTGCGTGCTCTTTTGTGTAAGAAATGCTTTTGTAATTGGCTGTCGCTTTGTGAAGGGGAACAAAAAGCATGAGTTTCTCCAAGAAGATTCACTAAATTGCCAATGGCTAGGGCAGGAGGCTTTACTTGGATTTTTAAATTCGAACTGGCACTGCACTGCAGTTTCAAAAAGGACGAGCAAATGAACAATCACACAGATACCATAATATATAAGGCCATGTCTATCGATCCCCATGGCCACCATCCACCATGGGTAGTTGCACGTTCTTGCAACTTGCCACTGATGCCCGGGCCGGTTCCTGCGCAGGGAATGTAGCTAGTATGGGACCTCTAGACTTAGTTCCTAGACTGTTGAAATTGAGCTACCGATTTTTGTCTCTTATCTGGAAGCTTCTCACAGTCAAGAACCTTGATGCTAGTATCGAGAGTCATATGATCTGATAATGTTCACTCAACTTTCAATCCTTAATCAATTGCACAAATGTGCTCCTGCAAGACCGGATGTGTTGCAGTGAACCAGTTATGCAGGAATTGCTGATTGTGTTACAAGAAAAATTCAAGAAAAGCGGTTAATGCTGCAGGCGCCGAATTGCTCCAGGTGCTGTTTGTGAGCTTTGATTGGATCTACAGGCATTCATTTCTGCTCGTCCTGATGCTGCCCTTTTATGCTCGTCCCTTTTGATTTTCTGGTTGATTATTAGCATCTAAATCTAAATCTTTGATAAACTAGGGCAAGTGATCTTGGTCAAATCCTTCACTTCGACAGTACCTCTTCTAGTCCCGATTCCTTTCAAGCCTGATTCGACCTTCCACATGCAACTTCTGCGTGTCACGATTGCTTCGCCTGTGAATAAAGTGGTCAACAATCGAGTTGCCGCACAATCACTCCTCTTTTGGACCCTCTCAGCAGCCGTGTTTTCCAAACTTCGTTGGCTGGATGAGAAGCACCAATTCCTCGTCAAATTCGCACTGACGGGCCCACTCACCTTGCTACGCTGGGCGTGAGTGAAGTCTCTCGTTAAATGGGAAGACTTGGTTGCTGCTATTATATTAAGTATCTGTTCTCCTCTCATCAATCAGAGCTGATCGACCTTGTTTTTTTCATAGACTTTGGTCTCTCTTTTCTCTTCCTTGTTCTTGAACTGTTCTGCTTTCGTTTTCTACTCGGAGACTCTGAGCTACATCGTCTAGTCCCATTTGTGGCCTGGGTTTGTCACCCAGAAAAATCTCAAAGCTCGGGATCTAACTTGATTTTTGGAATTTTCTCTGCTAAACAAGAATGATGTTTATTTTGTTCGACTAAGTTCGCTGATTTCCTTTCCATGCGTAGTAAAGCATTACCGTCATGCGTGTATTGTATTTGACTGTCTGTGGTGTGCCGAGAGCAGCTCTATTGTGTGCAACCATACCGCTAGCTTCTGTCTTGTCATCTACCACACGTCACCACTCATCTTCGAAAACCGTTTTTTCTTCCCGAACCGTGCTCTCTGCCATTCTCCTCCCCGTCCTCTAGTATTGTTCACGTCCGCTTTTCATTTCTCCCCTCTCTCTTCCTCTTTTATATCTTCCCCAGCTTCTACAGTTCTTCATAACATATATAATATATTTTCCGTTTCAGAGCAGGCAGCTTGTTGCCCTGATCCAGGAGAGCCCTTTGCTGGTCCTGGAGTGCCGCCCGCCGTATTCGTTGATCTTGCAGCTGCTGCGTCACCGACTCCCGCCCTAGATCCAAGAGATCGTCATTCCAGCGGCCCTCGACGTAATAAAGTGCAACACTCCAAACCCACTGCACACTGAAGACCTCATGTGCTGACAGGGGCTGCTAGTGGGGCCTGCCAAATTGTGTTGGAAGTGACGTGATTATGACATGTAGGTTATCTTTACTATCAGCTTTACGTTTCAAGTCTTGATGTGTCTCGAAGCTTGATAAGCGCACCGTAATTGTGACCGTGTTCGAGTTATACCTAGTACTACTCATTTCTTAGTCCGCCAGAACGATTATTGACAAATCTCATTCGTGTTTGACGCAGTGATGTCACACAACAACCAGTGTTGCCGAATCAGAAGCTAAAAGAAGAAGGTTCGGGCAGTGGGAACCTCACTTCATACGGAACGAGAGGCGGGTCGGCGACGAGATGGAGAGGCGTCGTCGGCTAGACGAGCTGAGGCAGAGGCGGGTCGACCCCCTCGACGACCAGATGCAGAGGCGGCTCGACGACGTGAGGCGGCTCCGCGATATTCGACGAAGGCTTGGGAATCCCGCTGTTCCTGGTGGAGAGACACTCCTTCATGTTGCTGTTAATGCGAGGGAAGTGGAAGTCGTAAAAGCTATTTTAGAAGTCGCTCATTTCGACGTGAATGCCGAAAATACCAGTGGCAAAACGGCATTGGAAGTTGCTGTTGACAGATCCTTGGACAGGGCAACAAACCATGACGACGCCAGGGCCTTCAGAAATATTGAAAGGGTGCTACTGGACCATGATAAAGTGAGCGCTTTTGTTGATAGGCTGTATAGGGAGAGGCAAGTGAACGTGGATGCCGCAAATGCTATTCTCCTTGGCGCAGCACTGATCGCAACCATTACATTTTCAAGCTGGTTTACACTCCCTTTACCACAAGACACATCGACCAACGCCCCTTCACCACAAGACACCTCTACCAACGCCCCTTCACCACAAGTCGCTCCTACCAATGCAAGAGCACTCGAGGTATTCTGGGTGCTCAATAGCTTATCTTTCTTTTTCTCGGTGGCAACTGTCTTGGCCGCTGCATATGCAACCGCGCCAATTTTCCACCATCCTTTCATCGGACTAGTTGTGAGAATCGTGAAGAGAAAACTTGTACTTACTTCTTCTCTTTTTGTACTTTCTGTTCTTTGTGTGCTGGGTGCCTTTACCAGCGGTGCCTACGCTAGACTGGCCACAGATCGAGTAAAACAAAGTAAAATAGTTATCGTAGCCTCCGTAGGTATACCTGTCTGCATTCTCATCTTAATAGTGTATATAGTTGAACTCAAAGGGGGAACGCAGAAATCAAAGTATATCATCCGACCAATAGAGATACTCGGACACGTGATAGGATGGCTATTCGTCACCCCCCTCATCCGACTAATAGAGATACTCGGAGACCCCCTCATCCGACTAATAGTGATACTCGGAGACGTGATAGGATGGCTATTCGTCAACGCCCTGCGGCAATTCTGCGCACCACCTGTCAATAACCCTGTCCCAATTGTCGCTGTCCGTGTCCCACCTGTCCATATTCAACGCGACAATCCACACGTCATTGACTTGAGAAGAAGCCGTTCCATGTAATCCATTCCATCCATATGGATTAGATTAGTGGAATTCATGAATGATCTGGAACCCATGGCAATGTGTTCACTACAATTCCATCATGCACCACTCCCATCTACCACTCAGGTCCACCAGTTTTCAGTAAAAATTCACTAAACATTTAACATGAAATCCACTAATAATCCACCATGCACACATTCAAATGAAAATGATCCACTGCACAACCATGGGTTAGTGGTTTGGATGAGCTCCTTTCCACTTGGCCCCTATTGGATGAAAGCGCATAGTGATTTATGAACAGGTTATGTAACAGTGATGCAAATGTCAAAGGAGACGTAAGCAAACCCCTATATGAGATTGACTTATCCCTATTCAAGATCAATCGCAAAGTAGAACTTGTCAGTGAAGTTGCATTAGACATGCGTATGTTAATTTCCTTGGAATTAAGTTTCTTCTGTTGTTTGTTTGTTATCCACTTTTGAACATACCAACTTAGATTGGTATTGGGTACTTTAGAAAAGAAATTATACCAACCTGGTTCAAGTATTGGATGTTTTTTTAACTTTCACACCACAGTGGTCGTGATAATTTGTCCAAGGCTGATTTTTAGCTGGCTTGAGGCAAATATATACCTACTGATGAAATTGGTTTAAAATTGGTAGAAAGCTCGTATTACTTTAGACCCTTCTTAGGCTGGTACTAATACAAGGCTAGGATTGATACTGGTGTTGTGAGGGTATGCAATTTGGAGGTATAAAACCAGGGATTCAAGTCCAGGGCCCTATTACTCAAACTCGAATTGACATGCTTCTGATGGAATTGGCTCAAGAATTGAACAATGAAACTAGTCTTTATTTAGATCCAAAATCAAAATAGTATCATTAAAAAAACATTATCAAATGTGGGCTAGGGTTATTAAGTAGGAAAGTTGATGTTTTTAAAAAGTTGATATGTAGGCTGAACTTTGTGGTTAAATATTAATTTTTATTACTTATTGAACTTTATGCTTATATAGACCTTTTTTTTATTTGTTATAAAACTTTGTACCCATATTATCTATAACATTGGGGAGTGTGTAGTGTGTACATAAATTGGACCCGATTTTTAAATCAAGTTTGAAAGTTTTTGAATTTGCAAAAAAATGATAAAATTAGAAACAAAGGGTTTATAAATTAGAAGAACTAGAATTAAATCTTCACTTGAAGAACCTCCAAATAAATTTTATAAAATTAAAATTGGAACTATAAGTTCTATTAAAAAGAAAAAATCACACAACACTAATTAATATCAAATGTATGTCAATACCAAGACTATAAGTTCTCTTTAAAAGGAAGAATTGCATAGTTGTAAACCTCTATACTAGACCAATTGTATTTTTGCACTCTTCATCCTAGTGCAACAGCCCACCTTACTTGTGTTTTTCCTTTGTTGACAAATGATATGCACTTAGTTGATCATGCTTCATAGGTGTTACCTTTTTTTTACAATTATAGGAAGAGTTTGGTGCATTAAGGCTTTTAATGCGGCTAACGAAATGTGTCATTTAATCTCCATAGGGGTTAGATCAATTGAAATCACTTCCTCCATGTTTTCTTACACATGAATCTGGTTTTCATATTCTAGGTGTTCTAGTGGGTTCTTTGCCATTTGTGGAGTCCTTCATATTAGAGGCACTCCAAGAGGACCTCAACACAATCACTAACCTTCCTATGCTCACAAATCCTCAAGCAACTTTTGTGATGCTTTCATTTTGTTATGCCTAGCGATCAAGCTACTTATAGCATATTGTATTTCCATCACCAAATATCTTACAACATTATACCGAGTTAAATGTTCGTACCATAGCTATGTTGAAAAAGCTATTAAGGTCAAGATCCTTTGGCACCATAGTGGGCCATTTGGTTCGGCGTCAAGTCACTCTTCCTACTTTTTCATGGGGGTTAACCCTTCCCTTAATGGTTCGACGTGCTGCCCCCACCTTTTTAAGATGTTGGGTTTTGATCATTCTTGCACTAGTCTCTCATTTCCAACAAGATGATCACCTTACTCTTCTTGATGTAATGGCAAATGTAGAGATTAGTATTTATCCCTTCTAGGTTGCATTACAGGATACCTATGCAATGTTACCTAAAGTCGTTAAATCACATGTTTTGCCTTTTGGGAGTCTAATAATGCAATCATATCCTTAAACACAATCTTTTTTAATGGACCAATTACACAAATAAGAATTTACTTCACTTCTAGCAAATGTTCCTTCAGATGTTGTGCAAACACATCTTTGCTCATGTGTAAATCCAACAGCAAGGGCATGTTTATTAGCTCGTCCTAGCATCCCTTCATTCTATTTATCTTTTATCCATTTTCTTAAAGCACTTTTTGTTTGTCTCGATATACCCCATCCTACAATTTTCATCTTTCATGATGCCAATGTGGTCATACCATCAATGATTTGGATATCCATTTACTACGTTGTTCGTGCAAGAGTGAGCGCATTGCAACCCATGATACATTTTGAAATACCATTGTAGCTATTGCATCAGAAAGTGGAGCTCACGTACAAAAGAGGTTTCTCACCTTTTCCCTTGCCACACATGAAGACGAATGCATATTGTCATCACTAAAAATAATTTTGGAACCCTAGCGGATGTTGTCATTATCAATCTAACTCGTATAAATTTGGTGCAACATGTTTCGACAAGGATAATGCATGCAACGACATTTGTCGTTCAAGACAAGGCATGATCCTACATACAACAAATGCCAAGAGATGATTTCATTCCCCTTGCCATAAAGACACACAATTGTTTCCATCCTCATTTGACTCCTTTATGACTTCTTGTGTACATGCTTGTATAGTTCGCCATCAGTAGACTTCTTTGGTACCTTTGATGTTTATATCTCATTATAAATAATGAATGTCAATAGCCTTACAATGTGCACAAGCCATCACGATTCTTTAGCGAGCTGCCATGCTTAATCATAGTTTTTCATCTCTTCCGCACATACTAGCTAGTGCACCTCCATCACTAACGGATTTGTGGCATAGGATGCCATTTTAACATTATTTTTTCCACTTCATTACTACTATTTTGATGGTCTTAGTTTTCCTTTCATGTGTTTACATTTGCATCACCATGCCTTGTAGTTTTTGTGGATGGATTTCCATCCTTCAAAACTTTTAGAAATTTGTTAAGGGGGTAGGTTGATTACATTGTTTTGGATGAATAAGGCATTAAGGATAGGGATTGATCATTGGACAATGGAGGTTCAAAATTTGAATTTTTTTTTAGTTTTGAATATCATGTTGATAATGACTTGGGGACTACCCAAAGATGGGAGTTCTAGGAAAAGGATTAAGATTTTTGGACACATAGTTTTGGAATAAGGAAATAGATGTAGGTACTTTGTTAAAAAAACTACAAATTTTGTTTTTGATATACCACATATTTAATTTTATTGTTTTCATTTCATTTTAACAAAACATGGAGTTTTTGTTGGGTGAAAGCAAGAAAAAAGGAGCCAAATAATGTGTGGATAGTCCTAAAAGTTGATTCTGTAAAACTTTAAAAAATCATCGTCGAAATACCACAAATCTAAAAAATGCAATTTTAAAAAAAAAATTCAAAATTTGAAAAGTTTCATTCACCAAATTCTCAAAAAAATTCATTATTTTTTAAGATTTTTTTTTATATTTAAAGCACTCCAAATAAGCATGTGGATAGGTCGCTTTTTTTTTCAAAAGTCTTTTTGCAAAGTATCAAAAATTAACCATTTATGCCCAAATTTTTTGAAGGAGTTCATGTTCATTACTAAAAAAGTAATAGGACTTGAAAGCGGTGTTCACAATGGATTATGGTTCATTTGTGTGCATTTGGTTACAATGTGCTTACAGTAGTCAAAAAGTGTGGAACTTAAAAATGTCAATTTAACAAAAGTTATTTATTTTTATGTTCTAAAAAGGATGGATGCATGTTGCATGAAATATCATAAAGAATGTAGTCATTTGCATTGATATTTAACAAAGTATTCTAATTAGCTTATGACTTTACTTATAATGATGATGGATGATACAAACAACTCTAGATGGATGATTTGTTACAAGTTGGACAACAAACTTTCTATCCATGAATTAGGATTTTAAATGACCACAATTATTGAATTCTCACTCATTTTGATCTTAACTTGATTCACATTTTTTGCCCCACTAGGGTTTAGGGTCCATTATTGTTACATCTTCTAGCATTAACTGTTTGTTGCCACTTCAAGCTTTGTTGCACTTTTGGCAAACTCCCACACACCAAACAAGTTGTCTCTTAGACATTAATCACCATGGCTTGCTCTTGCAAGCATAAGCCCACCACTTTGTCCCAACTATCGTTTTGCTCCTGCCCAACGTCTTGTTTTGCACCACAACGGAATGGTGTGCATGTTCAAAATAATTTTGCTTTCATAGAAGCTATAACTCACCATTTTGCTCCAATTCCCACTTCCTTCAACTTTGAACAAAACATTTTGTGCATGGAAATGTTTTGGCATATGATCATTACTGTAACATTTTAGTATTTTCGTTGCCTTTTGACAACCTTCCTCTAGCCATGGACATGTTATTTCTGTTGTTTGTACTGAAAAAGGTTTCCAAATGGCAAAAACGATGTTGTATTACCTGGAAGCATCAAGTTCATTTGAAGGACTTGTAAGTTAGTGTAATATTCTTCTTTAGATCATTAGGTTTGCTTCATGTTCCAGCAAGTTGATGAATAAAGGCATAATAACTTCTATGCACAAATGTGTAAGTCCACTTTTGGTTTTTGTTCAAATCCATTTTCTACTTATGGTTTTTGCTTAAACATACACTTAAATTTAAACTTTTGAAAGTTTAATGAATAATACACGGGTTTTAAGTGCGAAGTAGGTTTTAAAATCCAAAGAACTCAACTTGAGGTGCAAGTTGAATCTCTTTTGAATGCATTTTTTTTTGCAGCCTATTTCCTTTTCAACATGGGGGACTTGGAAAATTGCAGGAGAAAAACTCGTTGCTAGCATCATGGGTGTCACAATGGTTGTCAAAACCAAGATGAATTTAACAATAGACTTGACCTTCATGTGTTAGATGAATCATTGATCAACAATATTGGAGATGATGGTGACTTGGAGGTGGTTAAAGTAGAAAATCTTGATTTTAATGGAGGTGAATGTGTGCTAGAAGGCTAAAGAAGGGTGGCAGATGACCTTGAAAGTGACAATGCACACATAATTCCAAAAACAAAAAGGAAGGATTACAAACGAAAATGGCACAACAAGCCAGACTTCATGTGGCAAAGCTACAAGTACAAGAATATGTTTTTTCTGCCCAAGAAGAAGCTCATTTTTGAGACAAATTGAAACTACAAGTTTACAACTTGTAACTATTGAACGTTGTTGATAAGTGCAAAAGCAAAGCACAATTTTGTCAATATTTTTATCCATGTTCATTCATGATTTCTTGAAAGACTATATTTGTCCTTTCCGGAATGTAATGATTGAAAGCTTTTGGGGAATTATTTATTGAGAGATGTTGTCCTAAAGTATTTGCAAGATGTGAACAGACTTAAACAAGACCAAATTGTAATAGACAATTTCAAGTCTAGCTTGTCAAACTTGTTGATGGCCAAATTATTTATCTTCCTTTTTTTCATCCAAGAAAATCGTTCATCTGTGACATGTAACAAAATATTCCTCCATGTCACCAAATATTCCGTCCTATGTGTCAAATAATATTTCATCAACATCAACAAGGTATTTTTAAAAAGATTCCATTGGGCTCACTGTTCACACTGGCACACTCACAAGATAACATCCCTGCCCCTTCCTTGATGATCATCAAACATAGATCTTCTAAAAACTTGTTGCCTATCTGGGACTTTGATGATTGATTTCCACTTTTTCTTTGGTGGGGATTGTTTATGTGAGGGTGATTCTATAGATGGAAAAGTTTCAAATTCAAGTAATTGTTCTACAATTTCTGAATGCACATAACTATGTACTTATAAATGAGTTTGGTTTGTTTCTACTACAAGGTTATAACTATTATTTTCTTTTACTAGGCTCTCTAATGGGGTGTAAAAAACATCATCTTTGCCCTCCTCTCCATCCCATGTAAACCTCTCTTCATCAAATATGTGTATGTTCAACAGCTCCCAAATTGCATTACTAATATGACACTCCCTAACTGACCTATGTACACTAACAACCTTCATCAAGCATTAGCTACAAGTAATGGCCTTTAGTAAACCCTAAACCCTAACAACAGTAAAAATTATATATCCAATGTATACCAATCGGCTATTGTATAAAACTAAAAAAAACCCAAAAAATAACACTTTGAAAAACATAGCTTCTAATTATGTTGTACTTCATGAAAAGTAAGGGGTAGAAGCTTAAGTCTCCAAGATGGGAGTCGTAACCTTCCTTTGAGATTCTTGTGCGATGGTCTCCCCAAGTTCTTGCTTATCGAGCTCTTCTATGAACTCAAATTAATGTGCAATTTTTTACACGTCCTTTTTACTTTTGCTACACAAGAAACCGAACACTCTAATGCAACCAAATACAAAAATGAAAAGCACCATCATCAACAACTATTGCAAGCTCACAAAAATAAAAAATTCATGAAAATAAAAAATAAGTGCCCTAACTCGAAGAAGAGAGAAAAGATGTGTTTGTAATCGCAAATTCTTGCTAACGATGAAATCGTTGGTGTTCATGGCTCATGAAATTTTTTGCTCGTGTCTTCTTCAAGTTTCTTGCTTTGCTTATATATCAATACATTGACAAGGAAATCCACACCTAATTTCATGCACACTACCAAATTGTAAACAACTTCAAGAATAAGATGATAAAAGAGAAAGAAAACACTATTGGCATCAAGCTTCTAGGTGAAAGCTTTCCATCACTCATGCAAACCCTTGCAAAGTCTCGGAGTTTGTAACAATGAAGCCTACCTTAGCATGCTATAATGTTGGGTGACTAGACTAGGTGTGGGGAATTTGTTTTTCAAATAGTCATTATCAGCCATTTAATTGATTTCTCACACACAAATCCCATGTGGCACGCGTACTTTTCAAATATATTTTTTACAAAATTTATTGGGAATCCCAACCAATCATGGTAGGCTATCTAGTATAATTATTTTTAAATAGTGCTTGGAAAGGACCAAGACCTTGGCGCCCTTGGCTCTTTTTTTCATGTAGCCTTGTTGTATTTTTTTATTGAATTTTTTTCAATAAACAAAAGAAGTACAGACTTCTATTTAGATTATTGTGTGATTTCTATATAGGATCAAAAATGCAAAGAAATGAATTATAATTATGTTTCTGGATTTTCTACATTGTATCTTGAAGTAAAGATTCTAATCATATAAAATAACCATGAATATGGTGTTTTAACGAATTGTAAAGGCATGTGTGTTTAGAATCAAGGCGGAGATTATGAATGTGTGCATACTGTAGTGCAAATTTATTGTTACAGTAAGTGTGGAATAATTTGGTGAAAATTTAATCCACATTTACCATTTGGTGACCATCTTTTTGGGGAAATTTTTTTTTTTTTAACACGGACAAAAGGGTTTTCTACATTTTCTATTTTTTATACTATAGATGAAGGAGGTTTTCAATTTAGAATTAAAAGGGGTATGTTTGAAAGCATCAAAGGTCTAAGTGTTTGATGTCGTAAGGATTACAAAGCAAACTACAAACTTTGAAGAAGAAGGATTGTGAAATAAGATGAATCAAATGATGACTCAAAATTTATAGCAACAATTGGACTTAGAGGCAAATCGTCAAGTTACTAAAAGAGAAACAGAAAACAATCTTGAAAATGGAAAACTGTATGCGGGAATTACAAAAATCTCATATCGAAATCTAATGTTCGACAGACGAATTTTAAGAATAAAAGAAAGACTTGCAAGGTGCATGTCATTTCTACCACAAGAGGTGGTAAGGCATGAAATATGGACAAGTGGTTTTTAAAGAAGACATAAATATAGACGACGATCTCCACAAAAAGAGATAGAATCGAATACTTGCCCAAATGAGTGGGTGTAGTAAACTTCACAATTGCAATCTATCATTTAGAGTCATAGGGATCAAGACAAAGCAAAGACTTTTATAGTACTTGATCAACCGTTGAAAATCTCAAGTCCAAAATTGATAACTAACCAAGGAAGGGATATTATAGGAGGTATACAATCTAGGTTTGTGTATCAATTTGTATCTCCAGATTATTATGAACCAATGGAAGACTGGGAGGTGGAAGAAAACACCAATATTGATGTGTTTGAAAAGATTGAGGAAAATTACCTATGATCATTTGAATATGTAGAAGCATAGGTGAATGTGTTGGATGAAGTACCACAATCATATTCACATCAAGGAAATCCAAAGTTGGATCAAACAAGGTACACAATCAAAACACAGGATCATGAATTTATGGATTCGAAGGTAGTCAGATTACTTTCAAAAGTCTATGCATTCCGTGAGGAAGAAGGACATGGAATTATGGATTGTCTTTTTGTGCCATTTCACATGAAAGCATGTATTACTAAACATGTGGAATTACAGAATGTGGTAGGAACATTAATAGATCAATCACAAGACCAAGAACTAAGAATTCCTATAATCCATAACAGATTGAAAAACATCAAGTTGGGAAGTCAATTAGGACCATGGAGTTGATATATTCGTCCATCCATTCAATTCAAGAACAAAGTACTAAAAGTTTATTCACATCCACATTCTACACCATAGAGGATACCAATGGGTAACCACATAATGGGGCATCGTCAAACTTGAATCAACTCACCAAAAATGTCAGAAGTATCAGTTGTTGAAATTCAAAAACAACTTAATGTTGTCATAACAACCACAAGAGTGGAAACGGTTGTTGCACCCAACACAAATGTTGTTAAAGGGGGAATAATAATTAGACTACAACAAACTTGGGTCATGGATCGTGCGGAGTCTTAACAAGAAGGAATTTGAATAAGAGTTTGAAACTACCAATAACAAATATTAAAGTTGTTGGGACACCACAGATGGTGTTTACTAATCCAATAATGACTACTCATGTAAATAGAACTATAGCCTGACCGCCAATGAACTCAATAGTTGCTAGAGGGTACAGAAGTATAGATGTTAAATATCCAAGAAGAAGGTATCGAGAACCATTTGTCATAATTGCAGGAATTATCGATCACATAAATGGCCATTTTGTTAGGGTAAATAGGATAGCTCTTAATATAAGTATCTTAATTTCAAAAAAGATATAAATACAAATGTTCATGTCAAAGTGTTCAATTCTGCAATGAAAGTAAATGTAGAAACTTTTGAAGAATATGTCATCACTGTGTTTAGCTATACGTTAAGAGATACGACATCAAACTAATGCCATAATTACATGGCAAAATTTCTTGACTATATTTTTTTAGAACTTACACAAGCATTTTGCAAACATCATCGAAAGATTCAAAATGACGAACAAATATACATGGAGCTAAAGAACATGAAGTAGGAAGAGACTTAGAAGGCAAAGGTTTACTATGAGCAGATTTTGAAGTTGGTTCATGGTTTACAAGTACCAACCACAAATAGTTTTTTTACTACTATGTTTAAAGCAAGCTTGCAATGATACCTTAGAATTGTGACTATAGGGATGAAGCAGTCAACACTACAATAACATAAGGAGGTGACGATGTTGTGTGAAGAAAAAATGACTATTATCGAAGCAAGGAGTGCATGTTCAATACCACATAGTATTAAACAAGCAACACCACCAAAAACGCAAAGTAATACAGGGAAGATTGACAAATTGTGGAATGACTAATCATAATGCGAAGACATGCAAAACAAAATAGACCACAATGGCAACCACAAAGGTAGCACAACAAAGTAAAAAATCACAAAAGACATCCTCATATGCATGCCACATCTATGGTTTGAATAAACATAAAATGACAGACTATCCAAAGTTTATTAAAATGTAGAAAATGTTTTATGGGAAATTTACGACAGTAGCAAAAGTTCAACCTATTATTAAAACACAGACCCAGATAAAAGGGCCATCCACATCCATGGAGGGATGGAACACAGCCTAGCTGAATATGCCAAATATACTCACGTGGAGGTATAGAAATTTCAAAAGGCACTGAATTCACCCAAAAAAATTATTATAGTAAAAGAGATTTTTATGGACATTGGTAAGCAAATGCTAAAAACAAGTCATATTTTAAACTTGGGATAATTGCTTTAAATAACTTTTGAAATAAGTAGGTATTTTTGGTAAAAGTTAAAACTAGAGAAAACTTAAGAATCTGAGCAAAGCAACCACATAAAAACATGTTAGTTCTTCAATACTAGAGGTAAGGACAATTATTATAGCAATAAATAATCACATGGCAGCTATCCAAGTACAGATTGTGAAGAATACAATAGAGAATGTGTTGTTGGATGGAGGTTCTAAAGTTAATATCATCACATAACAATTGAAATTGAGGTTGGGGCTTCCAAAGCCTAAACATGCACCATGTAATCTGAAGATGGCAAATCAAACAACCATAAAACCAATGGGTTTGATTAAAGATTTGAAGATATATGTTTGTGTGACATTCCTTACATAATTACATTTATTGTACTTCAAAATAGTGTGGTAGATTCTAATTATTCCATGTTGTTGGGGAGACCATGGTTGAAAGATGTTAAAGTGGCACATGATTAGGGGAATAACAATGTTACCATACAAGGGAATGGGACAATCAGAACAATCATAGTCACCAAGCATTTGTGAGGAGTAAGAACACCAAAAGTATTATTGTGCTACAACTATTAAAATGGTATCATAGAAGAAGAAAAAGATATCATCTTTACTCTAGAGCCAAAATTGTTCTCAATAGGAACAATCGGTTTACTTGAAACAATTCAATATGTGAAAACCATAATGTGGAAATCATGGATACTAGCGGGAAGACTAGTACTTAAAAGCTAAATTCTAGGATACAAACCATGGAAAAGAAGACAATTGGCAACAAATATGAGCTAAAAGTAACTCTAGAGGATAAAATGAATACAAAAATGTATTATAATCATCAATTAGGGAATGTTGCAATGGATGAAACTCTAGCAAAAATCAAAGCACAAAAATTGTAGATGGCTGGATGGATGTTAACTAAAGATCAATAAAAAGATGAAACTCAATTTAAGAACAAATGCAGAACCACAAATGGTGAAAATTAATGCACAATTAGAAGCAAGCAAGGTGCTAGAAGTGGAAAAGTTGTTGAAGGAATTCAAAGATGTTTTTGCATGGACATACAAAGATTTGAAAAGGGTTCCACCAGAATTTGCACAACACAAAATTAAATTGGACACTACTATACCACCAACACATCAAGCAAGGTACAAATTAAATCCAAACTATGCTACAATAGTTAAATAAGATATAAATAAGTTGTTAGCAATTAGATTCATTCAATCTATAGAGGAAGCTACATGGTTGTCACCCATAGTAGTAGTACCCAAGAAAAATGGCAAGTTGAAAATCTGTATAGACTTCAAAAAACTAAATGCAACCACAAAAAAAGATCCATACCCATTACCTTTCACAAATGAAGTGTTGAACACAATAGTAGGGTATGAAGCATATTCTTTCTTAAATGGATATTCAAAATATCATCAAATGTATATAGCTCCAGAGGACAGATACAAGACTACATTTGTTACATACTTGGGGGTTTTATATGGAAGGTGATGTCATTTGGAGTTTAAAATGAACCTCCAACATATTAGAAAGTTGTTACCAAAACATTTATGAAGATATTTCTAGATGACTTTATAATGTATAGTGACATGGAGAGTCATCTCTAGAAGCTCAAACTATGTTTTCAAAAATGCAAAAAATATGGCATTAATCTGAATCCAAATAAATGTGCATTTATGGTATTTTCATGAATGATATTGGGTTCTATTGTTTCCAAATAAGGGAAATTACCAAATCCAAAGAAAATACAAGTAATAGTAAACATGCCACCACCTAAGAATCCCCAATAGATTTAAGTATTCAATGGGATGGCACAATTTTACAAATGTTTTATTAACAATGTTACTGCTTTATGGCACCTACCACTAAATTGATTAAAAAGACATAGACTTTTCTTTGGACAAAAGAATATTGGTCTTCTGGTGTTATGGAAATCTAATGGTATCTAAAAAGACCATTTAAAACTGTATAAACTTCATGTCCAACTATAGTGTTAATAACCTCATTAGTAAAAGGTAATGGGTATGGGTCCTTCTTAGTAGTTGTAGTAAGTTTTTTGAAGTTCACACAAATTTTGAATTTTCCATTTTTCTTAAGCACTACAACTATAAATGATAACCAAGTAGCCTTTTCAATAGGTTTAATAAAACCTTCAACAAGCAATATATCAATACCTTATTTAATAATGGTTACATAGTTAGGATTTAACTAGTACCTTGCTTGATGAGCAAGTGGTATTGATGTGTTGAACTACATCAAGTGGTATTCCCTTCAAATCTTTGTAAGTCAAAGCAAAAATGTCCTTGAACACCTTCAACAAGTTCCACATTTCCACTGATTTTAACCTATTGCAAGTTTTCTTTAGAACCCAAATTGATCTTGGTTAATTATTCTTCTTTAGTAATAATGCATCCTGCAATGTGAAGGTTTTGAACTCTAATTCGAGCCGATGTCTTGTCAATCTCCATTTCTCTTACTTTAGGTTGGAAAAACATATCTAGTAAATTTTATTGGAAAGTATTATGGGGTATAGCTATTGTAATAGATCGTACAAGTACTGCTTTGACAAGTATATTAAACAAAACAAGTGGCTTAGACATAGGTTCAATAGGTTTATTAACATGTTTGACTAAATTTAAACTTGTTGATGTAATCAATTTAACATGTTGATTTGACCAGATTGACTATAATTCCTATTGAAAATAATCTTGGTTTTGTGGCAAACATCAAATCCTCTTTTATGTCAAATATTCCAGAATGGAAATCATAACAAACTAATACTTCTGGATGTTTGGTTGGTGTTCCAAGTTTCTTAGTAACAAATATGGTTTTAATTATATTGGTTCCTTGTATAATAACAGTGTTGTTACCCCAATCATGAGACATTTTAACATCCCTTAGCGAAGGACAACCTAACAACATAAAATATCTAGAATCTAACACACTACTCCGAATTATAGTAAAAGTCATTACATATGGAATTCCATGAACAAGAATCCTAACATCCTTAATCAAACATAAGGGTTTTACAATGGTTTGATTAGCCATATGCAAGTTATAAGGTGCAAGTTTTGGTTTTGACAGACCTAATTATAACCTTAATTTTTCCGTAATAATATTAACTCCAAAACCACCATATGAAAGCACATATTCAATGATGTTTGTTCCTACTACATATTATGTAGACTTAACTATAGTAGTTGGCACAACTAATACCTCTCTTTTCTTGTTATGGCAAGTTTCCACTAAATGACCAGTTTTACCACAATTGGTACATGTTAATGTTGATTTAGCTATTATAATTAGTACTATATGCTTAACTATTGCATTAGACTCTAGTGTAGTTAGTAGAACATTGTAATTCAAATTAACAAATCCACTTTCTTCACATCCTATAGTAGCTTCTTTGTGCTTAATTAAAATATCTTTCTTCATACTTATAGTTGTTAATCTTAGGTAAGGTAATAAACCTACCTTGAAAACAATGGTGAGAAAAACATTTGTTGTTCTAACTTGTACACAGTTAGATAATTTCAATGGGCATTCATAATAAACCTCAACATGTTCGGTCGTTTGTTGTTGTATGTTTCCCAATTGCATGTAAACCTCCTCATTGTTCTTTACAATTTTAAATTTCTTACAAAATGCTTGTTCCAACTCTTCAAAAATGTAGTTTGGATGGTTTTGAACATAATTTTCACCCCATTCATATATACTATCATTGAAAGTAAAACCAAACGAGTTGATGATGTTAGCCTCCACTGTTTCACCATTAGCTTTAATGGCCTTCTTGAATACTCTAATGTGAACATCTAGATCAGTGTCTTTGACATAAGTTGGGTATTATAGCTTCATGTATGGCATCTTGGTTGCTGGTTTTGAAACAAGTTGCACAACAAGTGGTTGATACCATGGTGGTATAAACATACGTGGATCAGGTGCTAGCCATCCAAAAGATCCAACAGGTGGATTAAAAGGTGGCTCTCTCAACAAATCTCTTTTAGGTGAATTTCTTCAATGTGAATTTCCAAATTATCTTCCATCTGATGGTTGGTGATTAGAACCTCTAGGTATATGAGTTGGTAAATTAGTAATAACCTGTATAATGGTTAACATTCATGTAGTAACAAGTTGCTGAACAGGTTGTTTGTCTTTGCTAGTCACTGGTTAAACCACTTTAAAAAACGAATTGCCAACATAGTATGGTATATGTGTTGGTGGTACAACATGTTGTTTAGGTACCGGGTACACATTCCCAAGTACATACACTAGTTAATTCAGCCAAAATGTAACCATTCAATTTACGATTACATGCGACTTGTAGTCGTTTGCGACTAGATTTGTGAATATTTGCAACTACAAGACCAACTTTCAACTATTTTGGTCATTTTCACAACTATGATGAAATTTCATCCTATTGGTTACATCAATTTTACATTTATTTTCAACCATTAATAGGTTGATATGTCCCATTAGTCGCAATAGTCACCGAATTAGTTACATCCTAAAGGTATTCTACAATGACATAAGGGTGTATTTTAATGTATGTATTATATATTTATATATATAATTCATATAATGAATCTCTAAATTAATACTTCAAGTCTGACAATTAGTAATTGAGTCTAAAAATGGACATTTCAATTTTGAATATTGTTATTTGAATATGAAAATTAACATTTCAATTCTAAAAATTGTTATTTAAATTCAAAAAAAATATTTGATCTAAAACCCAACATTTGAATTTTAAATTATTATTTTCGAATCAAAAAATCATTATTTCAATTTTAAAAATTTATTGGGTTAAAAAATCGGCAACTTGATTTTAAATATTTTTATTTCAACTTCAAACTTGATATTTGAATTTTGAAGTTTAACATTTAAATTTTTTTTAATTATTTGACTTCAAAGTTGAAATTTGAGTTCCAAATTATTATTTTGGATTCTCAAAATTAATATTTCAATTCAGAAAATTATTAATTGAGTCTTAAAATGGAAATTTTAATTTTTAATATTATTATTTGAATCTGAAAATTAACATTTCAATTCTGAATTTTTTTATTTAACTTCAAAAAACTTATTTGATCTAAAAATTGATCTTTGAATTCTGAATTATTATTTTGGAATCTTAAATTTATATTTTAATTCAAAAAATAATTGATTGAGTTTCAAGATTTTTTTCTACTAGTGTTATCCATAATAAATCACTATTATAAATAATTATAAATGATTATGTTTATTAAATCTAAGTGACACTAAATAATTATTGTTATAACATATATTTGTATATTATATAATTTATATTTTTCTATTAGAAGAAATACACTAATTAAATTAATGTGACATTACTTTAAAATCATTGTAATTACTTCAGATAAGAATTAATTAATATGTGCATAATTATTTTCTAATTGAACATAATTATTCACACTCCTTAATTTATAACTTCAAACCTGAATTAAAAATTTGGAAAAATAATAATGTAGTTAAAATAAATATTTTACTGATTTTAATTTCAGGAATTATTATATTATAATATCATCTTAAAAATTCTGTGATTAATCATCTATGATAAATATTTTATAGTAATTTTACAATAATTATGAAAATCAATGTTATGTTTAACAAATTATTGTATTTATAGTTAATAATTACCAAGAGAAAGAAATTACTTGACCTATAATAATTTTTACAACAATAAATGTTTATCACAGTAAATAATGTAATTAATTGAATAATAAGTTTTTAAAAATTCATGTAAGAATTTACTTTCTAATAACAATTTTAATTCATTATTTATAATTTTAAAATAAATATTTTAAATTTTAAATTTTAAATTATAGTCATTAAATTAGTTTTCACATTAATTATATTATATATAATTCAATCAGATTCTAAAAATTAATAAAATATTTTTAAATATTTTATTATTTATGAATTATGTATTAATAACATGTGAGTAACTAGATAGCTAGTTTGTTAAATATTAAAAAGTTATTGCTTATTTAAGTAATTAATAATGAATATTAAATATTTGTAGTGTATAGTTTATAATTTAAATATATGTAAATTTCATCATTATTAATTAAATGATTATCTAATTATCTAGTACTTGAATTGTTTAAAAATCTAAAAACTAAAAAAATAAGGCATGAAGAAAATTTTGGAATTACAACTTTGTTTGTAAGGAAGTTGCAACTTCAAAATTTATCTCATATTATTTGTTCTTCATTCCTATTTTGAACACTATATAAACAAAGGGGGTATGCCCATTCAATTTCACATTAAAAAATTTGTGCACATGGGATGAGCTAATCAAAAGGTTCAACCCAAAACAAAAAACAAATAATGCACAATTCTAAAATACTTACCTCCCCAACCTATTTATCTATGTAGCTAGGTAGGTACCTAGTTTGACATATTCATCTAAGTCGGCCTATGTACCTACCTACCTAAATACCTATTTATATGAATAGGTATTTAACATAAGAAGGTAAAACCTACCTACTTACTTTTTTACCTAAGTAGGTAGGTAGGTAAGTAGGTAAGTAGGTAGATAAAAATTGTAGGCACCTATTTATGTACCTACCAACTTAATATTAATATTTTTATTAAATTAAATTTTTTTAATGCCACATGGCATGTTTACATTGGGCCACGTGTCATAATATAAGATCATCCAAATATTTGAATTGGACGTCTTAAATTATTTCATAATAATAATAATAATAATTTAAAATAATCATATTAAAAACACGTGGCAACACATGATTTGCCTTCAATTGTGACCAAAATAGTTGCATCTTAGTCGCATGTGATAATACGTATACAATGGAATCAAAGGATGAAATGTATTTGTTGACTTTTTTTTTCATACAATACCCTTTGTCATTTGCGACTAGTTTATCACATGCGACTTGTCTTAGGCGACTAAAAGGATTTTAGTTGCAAAATGTCTCTTGCGACTAAAATTTAGTCACAAAAAGTAGTCGAAAATATTTTTTTTTTTTCTAGTGATAACCTGTATAATTCTTAAAGATCGAGGAATCAAATCCTTTTATTTTAATTGGATATGTTGGATACAAACTAGGATCTAAAGGCACAAAAGGGGGTATGACATTATACCACATTGGGTATGTTGAAGTGGGTAGCATATTGGTTTTACCTAGTACAATTAATGTAACAAGTTGTGACCAGGTTGTTTGATAGTTAATAGGTACTATTGTATGAACTATATTAGGATTCATGGCTTGAGTTCCTAATATAAACACATTGGGTACTCATATTGTAGTGGTTGGAAGAATAGGTTAATGAGCATTCATCACCTCCTCCTTAAGTAACTACCTTAATCTATCATCAACAAATGGGCAATGATTGAACATGTGTCCCATTTTATAACAATATGAACATGTTAAAGTTTGAACACCTTGTTTCCTCCTGAAATTGGTCTATGATGTGGAACTTGTGATCTTTCACCTTAATTAGGTATGAATTTTGCTAGCCAAATGCCTTATAGATAAATAACTCCTTGTTGAACAACTACGGGTGTTGCTTTAAGTTCAATAGGTTCTACATGTGGTATAGAAATTGAGTGATTAGACGGTCTTTGGTCGACATGACGAAGCTACTCTAACTTGTTGAGTAGGTGAAGTCATTCCATCTCCAAATTAATGGGTACCAAATGAATGTTGGTATGTGATGGTTAGCTTTGAAAATCAACAAATGTTGTAATTGGTGTAGATGCATCGGTTATGGGTAGATTATAACCTAGGGTTGCAAATCGCCATGGTTGTTGAACAAAGATGACCTCATCAAATGGTTCAACAATTTCATGATTATCATCATTATGAACACTCACCACCCTTGGTTGGGTTATTGTTCGTGGTGTTTCTTGATGAGTGGTTGAGAGTGCTACTAGGTCTCTATACACAACTAGTTTTGCTACATTTTGAAGTTGTTCATTGACTTTTCCCCTTTGGTTGCATCCATGTTTGGTGCATTCACATGTTCATTTCCCATAGGTTGCACTTGCTATATTAACTATTCTCTAAGACTTCTAATAACTACTTTTGACATTTTATGAAATCAATAGGTTCTAAGAACATCTTTGCATTATTTTTGAACAATAGATTTTAATTTTTTCAAAACGACCCTTCCCAGCAGTCAAGAATTTGTTTGAAACTTCTTTTATCGATTAGGCGCCTATCTATCTTCAAAAACTTTACACTAATCTCACCCTATTCCTAAGGTTTCCATACTAAATCAAGATTAGAAACTTGAGTCCTAAAATTTACATAAAACAAGCAAACATGTGGCAAATCAAAATTTGAAGCATGATCGTTTTTCAAACCTAATCTACTAAACTATTAAATTTAACTAGAAATTATAAGCATGATTTCTTCTTAATTTTAATCCCAATATGGTCACCAATTGTTAACAGGGTTTTTTTCTTCCCATTAGTGTTAATTCACCTCTAGATTTTTTCAGTATTAGGTACATACAACACAAAATAAATTTAAACTATTACAAATATTAAACTAAATGTACACAAATTGCTCAAACTTGAAGGAAATAGACTGAAAGAAGGATGACCCATGTTCCATAATTGAAGAATGAAACACATAACCATGAATAAAATCCAAAAGTCCTTCAATAGGTTTGTCCTCCTAGTTTTATACTAACAAATTCAAAATACAACAATCATAACTGACCATTATAAATAGTCATTAACTAGTACCTAGACTAATAGTCCAAAATTTCAAAAAGTACACCCTGCTTAACTACATGTCCAACTACTAGTTCTATCAAGTACAGGTTCTACAGATTAATTATTGACTAACATGTCAACCTATTTTCTTAACCCAATCATTACAAACCATGTTTAATAATTATTTAGGTTAATACTACAAGTTGGGTTAAATAACAAGTTATGATAGGTTAATTATGACATTTGCTAGGTTTAACAACCTATTTATACTATCAACCTATTAAGTCACTTGTTACCAAATTTGGGTAATAGCTGCCTTGAGAAACCCACATAAAACACGCCCAGAAACACACGACTTCTATTTTTGCCCAAACAACATCAACCATTTCTTTGCAACCCCTATTTTTGAATGGATCCAAAAGCCCCTAGCTAGGCTTCTTGTGTGGTTGGTGCAAATTGGAACAAACCTTCCCCAAAAAGAAGTTGATGGCGCTATGATGGTTGGCTTCGTGTTGGTTGGGCCTTGGAAAGATTCTACTTTTATGAATAATATGCAATAGTCTCGATTTTGGGAGCTTCCACCTGAGAAACATTCTTCCTGGCATGAAGGGAAACACATTTCAAGGCATGGCATGAATGAACGCAAATATAACAAGCAAAAATATCTTTCTACCACAATGTTGGGTTTTGAGGAATTGATTGCTCCATATGTCAGTAGGGTTTACACCTTGCAGATGGATGGAGGCATGTACAATGTCTCAATCTCCCAAAAATCATCATGTACATGCCCTAATTGGAACTATGTGGAGTTGCACGATTTGTGTCATAGATTTTCTCCTTGTAAACACTTGTATTAGATATACAACATTCACCTTCACTACAACAACAAACATTGTATTCATCAAGGAACTTTGGTAGTCACCAAGGTGGACAAAATGTGGAATAGATGTTCGATTCCTTCCATTCTATGACAAAAATTCACTTTATGTTGTTGTTGTTCTTATTCAATATATAATGCCTTTTAACACTTGTGTGGGGTTAAATTTCCAAAAGTGTGCTTCAGAGCTATGGTCCTATATGGTTATATTGAAAATGGGTTTCTAAGGACATGAACTTCAAACCATCAATATTGATTTCAATTTTTCATTATGTTCATTATTTTAAATACCAAATTAATAAGATTTTGTTTTTAACACCGAACATCAAGTTGTGGGATGTTTTTTAGTGAACATCCATGATCTTTGTCCATGATCATTAATTCAAACACATGTTTTTCTTCCTTACTGAATATTATTTGGTATTTTTGCTATCATATTTGTTTCAAGAATAAAATTATTAATTCTTCACATATCCCCATGTTTAGATCAATTACAAAAGGGTATGTGTGCACTCTTGGAAAATTTGTTTAAGGTTAATGAATGCCTTCCAAGTGTTATGCTTTAACCCCCCCCCCCCCCCCCCCCCCCCCCCCCCCCTCCCTTCTTTTTTTTTTTTTTTTTTTTTTTTTTTTTTTTTTTTTTTTTTTTTT
>Ga0116227_10004330_pt1 | contig 30834 bp, 13 predicted proteins | sample S1TSphgellanicum_FD_89693 | JGI IMG/M metagenome (GOLD analysis project Ga0116227, IMG submission 89693) | Host-associated microbial communities from peat moss isolated from Minnesota, USA - S1T2_Fb - Sphagnum magellanicum MG | ecosystem: Host-associated > Plants > Peat moss > Unclassified... | reverse complement strand
TGGAAAGGGATATGAGAAAACAAGAGGGAGGGGAGGATGGGGGGGGGGGGGGGGGGGGGGGGGGGGGGGGGATAGGTAGAAGGGGAAAATTTTGGGACATCAACAAGCTTGTTGTCATCACTTTGTTCACAACAAAAAACAGAAAGAAAAAAAAAACAACATGTTTATGTCATCGCCTTCTTCACTTCAAACAAAAACAAAAAAATGAATGAAAAAGATGATGGCGTTTTCTTTTTCTCAAGCAAAAGAAGAAAAAAAAAACATAATAAAAAAAATGCACAAAAGGAAGGAGCTTACCTTTTTTTTCACATTTCTATATTTGGGATGAAACGTTCCTCTTGTCTTCTCCTCTCCACGTTTCTTCAACGTTGAGCTCTCCGCCTTCCTCAAGCCTTGTGTGTCACATCTAAGCTTTGTCCTACTTAAGCTTGGGAGCTCTCCTAAGCTCCTGAGATGGAGTTAGTGAGAAATGAGCTACTTAAGCTTGGGAGCTCTCCTAAGCTCCCGAGATGGAGTTAGTGAGAAATGAGGTGAGGGAGGTGGGAGGGGGGAGGTAGGTAGGAGGGTAAAATTTTGGGGCAGAGAAGGGGGGCTGAAAATTCCCTGGGCAGGGGAAGAGGATGTCTTTTTGGTTCATCCCCAAAACGGCTTGAACAGCCTCATCCTGAACTGGTGCACTGCTGGCTGCTGCTTCACTCCAGCCTGGGAGATCCTGCGAACCACCGCTTATTTATTCCGCTTCGGGTTTAAAGACTCTTCATCTCTTTGCTTCTTGAGGTGCACCAGTGTATGATGCTTCAGCTCCTTACGCCGTCGAGAGAACGGAGGGATTTGTTTGGGAGTATTTTGTAGTTAGATTTGGGATGTGTGTAGCTTCATGTTGTGGTTCTCTGGAGGAGATTGTGATACGGCGATTTATTCGACGGACTTATTCAAGGGAGTCGGTTTCTCATGCTCTGTTTTGATTGACTTCCTTTCTCTGTCCCATATAGGTCATGTGCTTGGCTGGGAGAGGTCTGGAACTTGGGCATCCGGTTGTTTCAACTGATCTTGTTTTATCTCTCTCAGCCAACCATATGCCCTGTATGGGACGGGCTCGTATCGTTTTGGATACTCGTTTCATTTGGAATTCTGGCCTATAGATAATAACGTTTTCGTGTATTGAGAATATTATTTGTTGAAGTGAATGTTGGAACACAGCTTTTTGTAGTAGTGCATCTCTCCGATGCTGACAGAACTGTGAGTGTGGTAGGCTGCTCTGATCATGCTCATGTGGAAGGAAGGCTTAGGAATGTATCCTTATGTTTCTTATCCAGTGTTCGTTCATATACATTGACGTTTTCCCGCAAAACGGGAGTCGCGTAATCAAAATGTATGCACGCCGCCCTGTAGAGTCCATGGTTGAAACGATTGTTAGACCGTTTCATTATGAAGTTTCTCTTTTCTTTGGAGCAAGTTTTCGAAAGTTTTTCATCGCTCAAATAAGTATCTGAAACTCTCTTTCTCGCTGGAAAAAAGAGTTTGAAAGGAGTCTTTTGTTTCTTCTCTCAGCAACTCTCTTTCTGGCAGGGAAAAAGAGTTTCGAAAGGAGTCTTCTGTTTCTTCTCTCAGCAGAAATTTCCTGTTGCGATGGCCCAAAAAATGAGCAAATATAAGCCCTCTCACATTCTCGAAATGCAAAGAAATGAAAAGAGTATGGGGAGACTGTAGCATGCACGAGAAAAGGTTCTTGAGGTCTCTGAATGGGAATCTGAATTCTATAGAAACTGTGACATGCATTACAAAAACATTCTTTGAGTACGGGAGATACTGTAGCATGCAAATACGATACTCGGCCAACTTACATGAGGTACTTGGGGGCAAGCACCGTCTTCTTCGTCGAAGCAACATGTAATCCAGAAGAAGCTCTACTGTCTGGCTCCTATTGTGCACGCGTATTCCCTCCTGATCGAGAACGTCGTTCCGTGCACGTCACCCATCTAAACCCTAAACCCTAAACCCATTCATCTATCCATAAGCATGCCATAAAAGCAGCAGTAAGAAAAATCCATCCATCCATCCATCAACAAAAGAATCCGAAAAGTATGTAATAATAATAATTAATTTGTGAAAGTTCTAAGCTCAATTTGCATGAAGTGAAGAATATGTTTTGTTTAAGTAAGTAAACTGCGAAGAAATATTTAAGAAATTGGCTAATTATAGGATCATATTGCTCGGACTACATTCCAACAAAACTCTAAAAATCGGAGTAGTTTTCAAAACTCAAATTTTTAATTCCTCCTTTGGGACTCATTACTAAGGATTTGAGGAAAGTTTAACGCCCACTATACTGGAATAATATCATTCTTTTAGGTGAGTTCATAATGTCTAAAGCCCTTTTTTTGTGCATGTTGAGGAAGAGAGAAAGTTCGGTATAACCTCAATTAAATATCTAAGCCTATGTCAAAATTATTATGATCTTAATTCATGCAATGAATCTTTTATAAAAGTGTCCTTTCATTGAATTCTCAACTTGCAGACTTTGGAAGGGCAATGAGGCTTCAATTTTATGACTTGGGAGAACAATCTCAAGCAAAAACCCCTTTGGTGTTTTCTATATTTTGGTGAAAGAAATTCTTGGGTTTCATTTAGTTATGCAATAACATAGTAATTAAATGTTATGCCATAAATTTTCTTGGTAGATCCATGGTTTAAGATAAACCCTTTTTGAACACCTACTCTAAAAGGGTAGGTGCTGACCCTAATTATACCCTCTAAAATGCCAAATGAGGTTTACTCCATTTGTGCGTGCCAATTCTGACAGTTAAAGACTTAAAATTAGCTGATTTCTTCAAACGGAAACTTGTTCAAATGATTAAAATTAGCTGGACAAAATCATTAAAATTTATCTGAACGTTGTGAACGGAAATAATTTGCACTAAATAAGGGCAAGACGTTTAAAACCAAATGATTAAAATTAGCTGGAGATTGCGAACTAACGGAAACTTGCACTTAATAAGGACAAGACGTTTAAAAGCCCCTTACGGACTTTGCGGGTGTCAGCAAGACATGTGGTAGACTGGCAGTAGTGCGACCATTTCCAAGTGTAAAGAACAAAGAAAAGAGTATGGAACAATGTACTACATTTTTGGAATATACTAGAAATAACCGCTTGCTGAGCATGAGCCACATGGGTTGTTGATAGGAACTAAGTTTAGTGTAAACCATTAGCCTAGAATAAGATATTTCCAAACATAAAGTCATGTTTCCAAATACAGGAAATTATCATGAGCAAAACAAACAAGATAACATATACATGATGTAAATGTATCTAACTTTAGTTATAGAGAGGATCACCTATGACAAGAAGAAAATACAAGCACAAAAAGGAGAGGACCTAAGTTCAAGTTGAAATGTTACGAGTCAGATCTTGAAGGCTAGGGATTGGTCGCGAGGATCCCCCAACTCAACTATCTATCCTAGTGGATGAAGTAATCACCACCATAATATATGATTACGGTTGTGATTATTTCATCCAATAATAATCACATTAATTATATGATTAGCCGCTTTTTGTTTGCAAGATCATTCTTCTTCAGCTTCAGAGTTCATGGCTTTCCTGGGCATGTATAATTTTTATGGATCATGAAGTACATGCACTCTTAGGTCCTTCTCCCTCCTAAAAACTGTAAAACAGAATATACAATAAATACCCCATAATTTTCATTTTTGCTACTCTGGGAACAAGCATTTTATCACATAATTATACTACTCACCCTTCCCCCCTTATGGCAAAGTTCAAACCAGCAACAGTTTAAAATAGGGAACACAGTTAGTTGTCTGAAATTCCCAAATAATAAACTCTCAAAGCTGCCAGATCTCAGTAGTAAGTAACACTGGCTAAAAGCATTTCCTCAAAATGTGGGGACGAAATGAAAACTTGTATTGCATTGTTGTGTTTCTCTAGTCTCTTTTCATTCCAGTTGTAGAGACAACAAATTGGGTAAGCTTTTACAAGCTGTATCTGAGCACAATTTTGTATGTATCCTCTGTGCTGATCATCTAGCAGCAAACATGACAACTGTCTGGAGAGCTGGCTCAAAGGCTGGCTGCTGCAAAGAGATTTTCAGTAATGCTCTCTCTGTAAACTATGCTCTTTTTCCGCCAGTTCCTGCAATTTGAACTGTGCATGTTATTAGGATGTAAATAATTATGTCGGTTATATTATACGGTGTGAATTGTTATTATTCGGGCTCATTGCATGTTTTAGTTTTAAACTTGGTGTAAGTTTGGTCTGCCTGCTGGAATGTGATCAAAATATATTCTGTCTCAATGTGAAATGCTTGTTTGGTTAACAACCCAGAATTCTAGTGTTGAGGGGAATGTTTCAGATCCAAAAATGTATAATGTTATGTGAGAATGTTTCTGCTTATCAAAAGAGGTTAGCTGCACGTTGGTCCTTTTGTAAGGTACGTTTGAAGGACACATTTAATATGTGGGAAAGGATCATGCAAACCATGATCATGCTGTGGGCCGGGTGTGAAGCATGTGAAGAGGCCATTGTTGAGAAGTGTAGGTCATGCAACTCTTGCTTGGTCTAGTACAAAGCATCACTTTCATGACACAAGTTTGTTTAAGGGTGGAGACATTTTCATGCCACCATTTTCATGCGACCCTCAGCCCTGTAGTGGGACCACTGGAAAGGACGTTGATGTGAAATCATATGTGCAAGGGGAAGGCATCCAAGGCCTTTCAACAGATTTTCAGATCATAAAAGCAGATCGCAGCTGATGCTTGATGTAAAACAACCTGCCAAACAAAACACACAAAGGTCCTATCTCCTACCATAAAAAGTAAAAACCTCTAGATTTCTTTGTAGTGTAAATCAAGGGTATATTACCCAATATGACCAAGTGTCAGCCACAAGCAGGCATTTCAAAAAGTTTAAATCGTCATACCCAATAAAAATCTGGTTGATTTTTATGCCGTGCAATGGCCTCGTGCCATGGCGTTACAACACTTCAAAAAAATGTGACAAGGATTGATGGTTGATTTTTATGCCGTGCAATGGCCTCGTGCCATGGCGTTACAATTCAAAAGCTGTGACAAGGACTGATGTCCCACTTCTACAGCTAAGGCTCGAACTTTTGTAATTGCTTCATATTCATTCCCCTCACTTGATTTTGGTTGTTCGAGGAAGACATTATTGAATCAGCTATCGGTCCTTAAGATTGCAGGCCAAAGGTACTGCCTGCTTCTTTGAGAAATCCATCTTCTTTGAGAAAAAGATTGGCATACTTTGGTGCATAACAAGACCCAAAGTGCGTCTGGGCAGCACCAGACATCTTGAATGGGCAGTCAGGTAAAAAAAGAAGTAGACAGTACATTTGTAGTACCTGGAATAAGGTCCCTTGGCTCATTTAACATCTTCCTTGGTGGGACCTAGAGGACAAATGAGCTGCCACTTAGAAGTACTTTCTGACTACTCCATGGGGATGTTACATATGACTCCTCCACAGTCAAAAGTACCCTAGTGACCTAACTTCCATTCAAGTAAAGGGTGATACCTCTTTCCCAAGATCTTTAGAACATTAACAAGTGAATTTGGTTTTTCTCACACAAAAAGTAATAGCTCATGACACATGTATTAGGTAACCTTTGTGGTTTCATCTATTACAATGTACAATATGTTATGTTTATTGTGACATATATGACACTAAAATGGTCATTTGACATTAAGTAGATGTATAGAAGTGGATTAGGGTTGATAGATCAATGAGCGAACACTTAAGAACTCAAAGGAGGTCAAATCCTCACACATTGTTCCTTTGCTTCTAAAGCTCAAAAAACAATTGTAACCCTTCACTTAACACTCCCAACATCACAAATATTGTTTAATTCAATAAAGGAATGGGGAAGATATTGGGTGTTTGGTGTAAGGTGGTTTAATGTTTGACGATGAATGAATTAAAATAAATTAGGATTTCAAGCTTAAATTTTTTGACCATTGCATCTTTGCTTTTAAAATACAAAAAAGTTTTGTAAAGCCATATTTGATTCACCCATTAAGTTTTAAATTGTTCAAAACAAACTAAAAATATGAGGAAGGTATGGGGCTAAAAGTAGAAAGGGTCTAGAACCTTTTTTTCAAAAAAGTTGAAAGAAATTATCATTCATTATCTTTTTGTGTTTTCTTTGTTATTCCTTATTTCTAAGGTTCAAAGAACATTTGTAACCCTCCAATTTGCGTGTCCAATGACACAAAAATTACTCAACTTGGTTAAGGAATGGGGAAAATATTGGAAAATGTTTGGTGATGGGCAATTCTACCCTAATAATAAATATAAATATTAAAAACCTACACTTGATGATCTATTTGCATTAAACAAAACCTAATAGTTGGAAGTTGATTATTGGTTGAAAAGCATGCGTTTGATGGTTTATGCAAAATAGAGAGTCTAATTAAAATTAAAATTATCAAAAGTGATATTAATTAAGCTAAAAATATCATGTACAAAGCGTATTTTGATGAACATATTGGTAGTTAAAATTGAAACTTTCTATCCCCTTAGAGCATTCAACATTATCAATTACTAGGAAAGGACATTCATGCTCAAATATAATTAACATATTTTCCTTACAAGTTATTCATTTTAACACCTTGATGTGAATCACTCTTTTGAAAGATAGATTGTATTAGGTTTTCACATTGTTCTGAATTATGTCAATTTTTTTGAAATGTCCCCCACAAAATTATAAAAAATGAATAAACCAATGGGTTATAAGAAATTATCATTTTTTTAGTCCAAACAAAGGCTTCTTGTGTGGGTTAAAATGAATTACAAAGATTTTCCATTGGTTCCTTGAGCATTTTTTCCATTTAATCTAAAGCCCATTTGGAGGACCCTTTTCTTAACACATGTGCATAAGAAAAAATTAATTAATTAATTTAATTTTTTATAAACTTTTGAAAAAACCCTGTTTTTTAGCTTGTTTAAAAGTCCATAGGTAAAATATTACAAATGCCATCATACAAGACTTTTCAAACGATTGTTTTAATATGTTATCTCACCAAAATCAAGTCCTTAACCAACACATCACAAATGATTGAACTATTTCAAAGCCTATATAAAAAATTGTTGTCATAATTACAATTCATAATGTTTGACTTTGAAAGTCTATACGTTTTTTTTTTTAATTATGGAAATTTAATAAATGGAATAGATACATATTCAAGTTGGTACCTATCTTTAAATTGAGTCCCTTTTTTTTATTTAAATTACCTATCAAATATGGTCATTAAAATGGACAAACATTCTGCAAAAAATTTCAAAAAGTTCAAAAATTGGTTCACTCATTTTTGCACCCACCCAACATTATGAAAAAAATTTCAAAAAAAAATGCAAAGCTATACATTCGCTTGAATTAATTCATTCAAAGTATATGGACTTCTATCAATGCCCTTTCATACAAACAATCTATATTTTGTTGTCACATCCCATTAAATGATTTTAATGAAAATTATAAGAAATTTGTTCTTGAAAAGGATTGGATTTGTAAACCATCATAAAAACAAAAATTGGGAAATAGGTAAAGGCCTTATGCATCATTCTTAACATTTTTTTAGGGGAAAATATTGCCATATTCCAACCTCAAATAAACAAGTAAATCTACCTCTAAGCTTGAAAATTAGGGTTTTTTTGAGTGAAATTGTCAAAAGGCTAAAGGTTTGGCCTATTGTTTCACCTACAACTTATCCTTGAAAGTTAATCCTCTCATCACATATGGTGACCTTGCAAGCATACCCATAATTAAATGAATCTCTTACTTCTAAATCATTTATTCCCTAATTCCTTGTTTCTTGTTTCATTAACTTTCCATCTACACATGTAATCATTGTTGCCAATAAATGTTACTTGCAAAGCAAAGCCTTTCACCATAACCACCTTCATAAAGGTAAGGGTGATCACCAAAAGATATGTACTTAATGCTTAATAAGTTTGTAAGTTATGATGCATCTTCATGATTAAAAGTTAGGGAGTCAAGATTAGAAATTTTTAAGTTTACAACATACATTGTATATATGGTGAAACAACTTTAGAGGCAATGCAAGAGGAATGATGTTTGAGCTTTCAAATCAATATTTGAAAATCAAAGTTCAAACTTTAAACTTTAGAAAGTGTTGAACAATGAAAAATCTTGTGCAATATGGATTTTGAAAGTTGAAATCTTGAAGTTGCCAATTGATAAGGGTCAGGATTGAGCAATAAATGTCAGCCTTGGGGAATCAAAATCCAAATTTGATTATTTAAACCCTAAACCCTAACTTGAATTTTGCAACTTCCATAATGCACAATGCACTTGTGTTGTAAAGTTTTCTACGCATTATGAATCAACTACACCCTATAGCTTAGGTTAACCTAGGTTATTTTTAGGTTAACCTAAGTTAAGTTAAGCCAAACATTTGTTCAATTAGACATTTGTTAAACCTTGGTGAAACAAAAACTTTGTTACAATTTGGCTAAAACTTGGTTAAACCTATATTATTTTACATTAAACATAGGCTAAACCTAGGTTAACCCCCAACTAAACCAAAGTGTAAATAAACCCTTCATCATACCCTTGTAATTACCTCCAAGGTGATGGTAATATTAATTCCAAAATACTTGGTCGATCTCCTAGCTTACTCTACTACAACTACTCACATAAATATATGAAAGTTTATATGAAATGAAAATTAATCATTTAGTGAACAATATTCCACTTTACCCCCATTATTACCCCTGGTAATATGTGAAAAAAAATAACAACATGGTATGAAGGCGTAATAACATGTTTTTTAATAGAAATGAAGGGACAATAATTAAGTTAAACCCCATGTTCCTACCATATATACCACACATCTATCGTCCTATCATAAATGAAAACATACCAACAAATTAAATAAGGGATTCCCAAGAAATATGAACACCTTTTTATTACCACAATGGAAAAATTCATGCCGCTTTGTATTCTGCTCATTCTCCATCAACACACAAAAAATAAAATAATAAAAAAATAGCAAAATTGAATGGGCTAAGAATGGAAGAAGGAATAAAAAAAAGAATGCATAGTGGGCAACTTAAAAAGTTTCCAACCAAAGAAGGGAACAAATAATTAGAGGAAGAAAAATAGAAGGAAGGGAAAAGTGACATACAAGATTAAAGAAATGGGCAAAGAGATAGATTTTTATTTATTTTTTAAAATAAAACCAAAGAGAAGTCTCCCACTTTGGAAGGTAGGGTCTACCTTATTCACCCCTCCACAAAGGTGACTTGACCCCTAATTACCAATTCCCCAAAGGGCAACTAAAAAACCTCCATTAATCTAGGTGGGGGTATTTCCTTTCCTAAAATTCTTAAGTAAATGACTAACCAACCTCCACCTTCAAGAAGGTTTTGATTGATTTTCCAACTAAATTTTAGCTAGCTAGTGGGCATCACCTCCCAAAGGAGATAATAATGAAAATTCTTATCAATAAGGACCTTTATTGAATTCCTCATCTAATTAAACTAACATCTATGTTAAAGTAAGACTAACCTTAGGTTAACAAAAGTTAAACCTTGACTAAACTAAAAGTTTGTTAAACCTTGACAAAACTTTGACTAAAATCGGTTAAACCTATGCTAACCTAAGTTAACATAGACTAAACATTGGTTAAACCTTGACTTCATTAAAAAATTTGTAAACCTTTGCTAAAATTGGCAAAACATGACTAAACCTTGGTTAAATATAGGCTAACTTTGATTAAACCTAAGCTAACCAAGTTTAAAACTAAACCAATACTAAACTAACCAAAGTTAAAGCTAGGTCAAACTTAGGTTAACCAAGTTTAACCAAGGCTAGAGTAACCACATAAATAAATTCCCAATATATTTTTAAAACATTGATCATTATTAAAAATGAATTTAAATTTGGGAGATTTTCAAAGTATTGCAACAAGCATGGCCTTGGTGAATTCCACAATGAAAAATGTTTTCATGTACAAACTATTTGAAAAAACATGGGTAAAAAAAAATACAATGTCCAAACTTTAACTTAAGCTTGCAATCAACTTTTGAAAGGGTAGGAAATGTTTTCTTGGGGATGCAATTGAATCAAAATCTTAACAATAAGTTAAAAAAACACAAGACATGGCACAAGTTAAGGAGAATGAAACATTATTTAGTCAAAGTGAATGTTTGGGAATTAAGGGGAAACATTTTAAAAACTTCTAATGTGAATTGAACCCAATTTGGGCACTAAACTTTCTAGGTATCACAATTGATATCATGTAACATACCCCATGTAAGGATATCATAATCAATTATAAAAACCGAATATTTAATATGACTTAATTTGATTCATTGTTCATGGATCATTTCCATCCATCATGGATTAAATTTATCAATGAATATTGATTTTCATCCATGATAGATTAAGTGCATCCATTATCATCCCCATATCATTCAATGGATGTAGTTCACCCACCATTGTCCACTTTTCATTCATTAAGTTTCAAAATATGTGTCTTTCCTAGCATGTTTTTGGAATGTTTCTTAATATGCTTTTTAATCTAAGTATTTAAGTTAACCAAATGGAACATATGACCTCATTATATTATAACCATTGTCAATAGTTTTCTAATGTCATGTGAATTTTTCAATCGGACATGATTTAGCTTTCAAATTACATTTTAAGTGGTCAGGAAACTTTTTTGCAACATCCATTTAAAATTATATTATTGTTTGCATAATGTGAGGCCCCATTTTTATTGAAATCACAAAGATCTTTTTAAAGATACAAAGATCATCCAATTAAAACTTATTTACTCAAATCTCATTCCAAATAAGTAAAAATCAATAAATGACAAGCTTTTTGAAACATCCTAATGCTTCCAAAACTCCAATCATGTTTTCAAAATATTGTGAAACTTATGAAACTTTCTAAAGTATGGAAAAATTCAACTTAATCAAATGCATATAATCATCAATGGATCGTGACATGCAAAATCATGAACCTTAAATTGACAAAAAAACCAATAACAACAAAGAAAATAACAAGCAATAAAATTCATGAACAAACAACAAACAAATTTGAAATATTAAACATAAAATAATTAATTTAATCATAAGAAATAAGTAGTGAAAAGAAATAAGCAAATCCACTAGAGCAACCTAAGCTAAGTAATCCAAAGAAATAAGCAAATCTATTAGAGGAAAAACATGCACCATGTTCTAGTATATTTGCTTTTTTTCATTACATCCATTTCAACACTTCAACACATGGCACCTTGAAACTCAAGGATTCGGGGGAAAAAAAAACAACCAATGTTGACAAGTTCCCCAATTTGAAGTGTTAAACCGAAGGGTTCATGCTCAAGTTTTGTGACCTAGACCCAACCCCCTTTCGGTGGGATTGCCATAAGGACCAATCCATGGATTAAGCCTTTTTACTAGAAACAGGTACTTTAAAAAACACTTGAAAACATGTTCAAGTTTTTAAGGTAGACACATTGAAGTTTTTAGAAAAGTTCATTAGTAGGTTAAACTTTATAGGTAGATGATCAATTTTGATTTGTTATAAACTTGGTACTTGGACAATTTTTAATTTTAACTTGTTATAAAACTGTATACTTATAAAAAGATTTAATCATCATGGGGGATGTTGTTAGGGTTTAATTGAAAATGGAACCAAACCTTGGTTTAATTGAACCCAAAGGTTCTTGAATTTGAATTTTCGTTTGACAAAACCAAAATGGCAAGTTTTAAAATGTGAAGAATTGGGCTTGAACCCACACTTAAAAAACCTACCAATATTTTTTTTATGTCAAAAATGAAATCAAAGGTTCTTTGAAAAAGGAAAAACCAACCAACACTAGTTTAAACATGGATTAAAAACATGTCAAAAGTCCAAAACATGGGCCCTATTTGTGCTATGTTTCAAATGTGTCAACAATCTAATTGAATTACTAAGCACCCCAATTATCATGTGTGCACTAAAAACCTATTCACCTCAAGTAATATCAAGGCATGGAGTCATAATAAGAGTGATAACATCAATTAGTGATGGCAAAGATAATTTGTTCAATTACCCAATTATGTCAATCTTTTACACCACCAAATAATTGAGATTACATGACCTACCACTCACCAATATACCATCCATTTGAAACTTGTTATGACTTGGATGTGGATGAACTACAATTACATTACCAAGGTTCCACTTGGTAATCTCTCTTGTAAGCCCTCCTACTTCCACCTCACATTACCTAGGTAACAATTTAGATAAATGGGTAAGTATCATAAGTAAGTAGGTAGCTAATTCAAATGGTTATTATGTAGGGAGGTAAATAGGTAGAGCATTTGGTGGCTACTAGGTAGATATATACATGTGCTTGAAAAGGCCACTCCTTGTATGTGTTAACAAGCATTTGACATAAACATGTTTTTGATGAGGGTAGTAATTTTTTTCATCCACCTTATAATTATTTAATTTAGTAATATGCATAATTATTTGGCAAGTTATTTTCATATTTAACCACAACCATCAAATATTTGACATCCTATATATATATAAAGGTGATATATTTTATTAATCATTTGAAACAAACTCATTGAAAAATTCAACATTAACACCATTCAAGGTGTAAGTATTTTTTTAGATATGTCAAAAGTCATAATCATTGCACTAGAATTTATGTCTATCTTCTTGTTATCATTGACATAATATTTGAATTTCAAATGCCCATTTGATTTTGAGAAATAATTTTAAATCACCATGATTGTTGTTGTTATTTTATTTAACAAATCAACTAATTGTCAAGATATCCTTCACTTGGTTCCCACCTTTTTTTTCATCTTTTGTATATCTATCCACCATGTATGTTTCAATTCAAATTGACCAAAGACTAAATGACAAATATCCGAACACATGTATTTTACATTCTTGTGCCCCTATTATTAATATTCTTAAAAAGAATATATATTTGTAACCCTATAATTATTTAAATGATAATTAAGGTATGTAATTTTATTTTGAAATGTATTTCAAATTTTACTTTAAAAATATAGTTTTTTTTTTTTTTGCATGTAAATTATAAAAATATCAAAGGGGCCTCCTCAAGTACATACAAATGGTTAGTACATAGCTAACCACCATGGCTGGTTATGAGACATGAATAAGGACCACAACATGTTTGGACTATTCACATACCATCCATTTGCATGGTGGGCTAGTGGGTGTTGGTTCATTGACTTGGTTCCAAGTAGATGTTACATCGAAGGTAAGGCCCTAGGTCAAGATCTATCCCAAAATAAAGGGCCTAGTGCAAAGGGGAGTCAAAGTGGACCTTTGGATTTTAGGATTCTATCATCCCCTACCTTATTAAAAGAATAAATTGAAATTTCTTGAATGGTAAAGGGACATGAAAGGGCACCCTATGTGTAATCATCAATGTAAGGCAATAAGATCTTGTTGCATAAGTTGCCATCCCACATCAAACATAGATATTGATAATAATGTCAAACAATAGGATCTTGTTGGAATGACATTTGTAACTTTCTAAGTGTCAAACACACACACACACACATTTGACCTTATTATGTGGTATGTGTTGTTGAACACATATCAAAATATTGAATGAATTTTGAAATGGCATATGGTACACATGTGACCTAAAGGCATGTCGTATAAAATACATGACATCTTTAAGGTTTTAACTTTTTGTGTATTTCTACATAGGGATGTGACAACCAACTTTTTGGATGTTTGTTCATGGAGTTGGCGATGATGGCAACTAGCATGAGGGATGCCACTACCTTGATAAACCTTCTATTCTTGGTTTGTTGTTGAATTTTGTGTTGGCTAATAAAATTTGTGTGGAGGCTTTGAATGGAGGAGCAATCGAGTATGGAGATAAAGAATGTTGATGGAGGATTTAAGTAGGAGGTTTTGGAGAGGACTTCAGTGAAGTTAAGTGTAGATCTTTGGGCTTTTATGTTTTCTTTGTTTCAGTTTTATAGGAAGGCATTGTATTAGATTTTTCTACTATTATGTAAGAAAGAGTAAGCTAGAGATTGTAGAAAAGAATGTTGGTGTTGATTCTTGATGTATTCCTTCACCCAAGACCATAGAAGGGAATTGATGACAATATTTAAAATTTCACCATCTTACAAGTCCCACAATTGAACATTTGGTGTTGGGGTTTATGGTTTGAGGTGAATTATGAATCAAGGGAATTATTGTTCGTTGGGTTTGGTTGGAATTTTTGTCATCAAAGGAAGAGATAACAAGATTTCAATTTTTTGTGTGTGAGTTTATTTGATTGTGGGATGATATTCATAACAAATAAAATATGTGAATAAAGAAAAATTTGATCCAATTTTTTTGGTAAGTCTTGTCAAGATGTATGAAGATGTATGCGTGTTTGTAGGATATTGCAACTTTGTTGTGTGTTGGTGTGAGATGGGTTATTAGAAACCATGTTTCAAAAGTCTCATGAATAAAAAGGATGCAACATTGTTGTGTGGATTATTCAAAGTGTTGTGTAATACTATTGTTAGGAGTAGTTTATTAGCACCTCCATTTTAGGTTGCACATTTTTTAGAAACTAGTTTGAAAATATTGAATTGTGAATGACAAAAAATGCTCCAAATTCAATATCTTTCACACCTTAAGTTTAAATATCACCTTCATGCAAACATATTCATGAAATTGGAATATTGAAAAGTGCAACCATGCAACCATGATGTATGTTGGTTGCATTTTATGTTTGACCATGATGTGCATTATGGTCAAAAGTGCAACATAATGGTTGCATGGACTTTTCAACATGATCAAAAGTGCACCTAAATTTGCTTATTTCTATTCATTTTTTATTAAATTTTCAATGACCAAATCATTCAAAATAATATAATTTTTCCACCATAGGTCCTAAATTACAAAACCACCTCAATGCACAACTATTCATTGAGGTTTTCCAATGATACATAAAGGGTGATAAGAGGTGCCATGGTTTGGGAGTTGACAACATGGCAAAATAAACAAATTGGTTTCCTTATTAATAGGATTGAAATTATTAAAGATTAATCACATTTAAGACCTTTATACATTTCTCTCCCTTATCAAATTTCACATCTTTAGTTTATCATGCTTTGAACACATGTAAAAATTTGCTAAATTTAACAACATACCAACTTCGACTAGCTATCCATTGGGTCCTAAGTCTTAACATTGTTAATCACAAACTTGCCCCTTACAAGGTTTAGTGCTTTTATAACACTTTAACAATGTGTTCAAGGTTAAGTGTGAACTAAGTGTTGATACAATCACTGATATGATGTTGTGATTACATTGTAACACATTGTGATAATCCAACATTTTATTATAATGCCATGACACCATTATGTCAATAATTTATCAACTCTTAATTAACATTTAACTTTGAACACATTGTTAAAGTGTTATAAAAGCATAGATGCATGGAGGGGGCAAGTTTTAAATGTTGAAGTTAATAGCCCTAGGTTGGTCACCCAAAACCCATGCCCACCTTGGTTAAATATTAGGAGCAATTGAACAAGAAATTGTTTTATTGCATGAGTTAAAAATTGATCACATGTAAGATCAAGTACATATTTACATGGTGTTTTATATAAATGTCTTAATATGGATGAAGAACCTCTTGGATGTGCCTATTTAAAGTTTCACACTTCAAAATGTCTCTAAAGATAATATTACTAATAGTTCTACCTTTGTCCTACATACTAATTTTTGTATGGAATGCAATCATATTTATGTCAATTTGGGGTAAAGAATTGACTTTAGGTTAAAATATGTGCACAAAATTCAATGCTTGCAAAATGCATTCTATATACACATAATCCAATGCTTTTTGAAAGCATTGCACAACATAATAGTTGTTCTTGATCAATCAAATTAAATGATTTGTCTAGGTCAATTCATTTAAGTAGTCTCCAACCTTTTGTTGTCCCAATGTTTATGTTTATTTGTAAGGGTTGAGTAGTAAGCTTTCTTAAATATGGAAAACACTACTAAAGGCTAAAATAAGGTGTATGGGTGGAGAAGCTTTAAGCCATAAGAAAATTGTCTTGATTTGCATTTGTGTGATGATTATTAAAGCATTTCCACCCACACCATGAAAATGATTTACACTTTATATTTTGGATGAAATGCAATGAATATTAAAGAATATTTTATCTATAGTAATAAAATGATCTACATGCTATGTTTTTGATGAAATGTAGCAATCAAATAATGTGAAACTTGGTTTGGGCTTGTAAATGTGTTCAAAATACAGCCCTCCAAGAGGGGCAATAAAAGCACATGTGATCACTTTTTATTGGCCAACTATAATCATCAAATAGGTGGTGAGATATAAATAGTCTCTCATTTTATATGTCTAGTTTTCATGTGATAAACTTCGATATGATTTTTCTCATGCAAAAGGCCATGGCTCATCACACAACTCGTTGTGAGGTACGCACTTTTAAAGATTCTCCACCCATATTTCTTATTTGTGAAGTTGTAATTTTAATGTACTATATGCCACAATAAACATCATATATGTGTACATCGTAATGGATGAAACCACAAGGTTTGCCTCACCAGTGTCATGAGCCACATCCTTTAGTGTGAGAAAGAAAAATCACACTCTCTTGTTGTCGTGGGGGTGTGGGTGGAGATGCTAAATTGTACATGTTTTTTCCTTGCACTTACATCCAAAATGTGCAAAGGGCAAGCATGGAGAAAAGCTTGTGGCAGTACTTTCTGCACTGCTGACATTGAAGAACCTTGGCCTATTTAACATTGTCCCTCTTTCAGGGCCAAATTCTGTTCCGATTGTTGTGAACTGTCCCCTCTGATTTACACAGGTCCTGCTGATTCGTGATGGGGAGTCGTGGAGCTGATCTTTGTACAAAGAAAGCTCCTTCTGCAATTTAGATCTGGAAGTGGACCCAGCAAAGGATGCTTGCAGGCTATGTTATGTTCTGCTGTCAAATGTCTGTCCGCTGCTAGCAAGTGCTATACAGTTCTGCAACTGTTCATCATTAACACAAAAGGTAGAAAAAGGGTCTGAAGAAAACAACGTGGATGATACATCTACAAATGACAATGAGGTGAATAATTAAATTCTATTTCATTTAATTATCTACTAGAAATGAATCCAATGAATTATCTACTAATTCATTTCTAGTATATTCTTAGGACCCATCATCCACAAAAAAATAAAGATCCATCCAAAACTCAAGAGAATCTCTGCCCACACCGAGATCTTGTATGTGCAGTTTGCATACCAGATTCTTGTTACATGGTTGCAGAGGAAGAAGAAAAAGCATGTCTTTTGTATGATCACAATTCACCGCCTTATGGAAAAGCTGCCTCTATGCATGTGAGCTCCAAATGCAAACCTGTTGGGAAACCCATTCTGCATATGAAAAGCTGTGCATACGTTTGGCAACTGCCACATTGCCACCAAGCCCATTTACAAAAAGACAGCAAAAAGAGGCAGATCTGTGTAAGGGATATCTTTTGCTCTTTGCAGAGATTGTATCAAAAGGCCTAACCTACCTACCCATGCTGATAGGATTGGAGTGAATGTATCAGCCTTTGTTGTACCCAATAGCCTTCAATATGACCAAGGTAATACCAATCTCATACCACTCTTTGCCATGGTATGACTTGATGCAACATAACATCATACCAAGGCGCCCCCACTCTTCTTGTTCATTCATTCTCCTCTCACAAGGTGAAGAGGAGATGAATACGAGGCTTTTGCACTAGGGTGAATGAATGGAAACCTTCGAGCTTGACATCTATTGAATTTGCAGATACTTAAGTACCCAAGGATTGTACAAAATAATACCAATTGAAGACAGGAAAACTGCAATGTGTATCAAAATTCCTGATTTTTCTTTTCCCTTCTCTTTGGACAAATTCACACCCCAAGTATTAATGAAAATCCCCTTTTTATATGTATGCATAATACAAGCCTAGCCGCCAAATGTGCATTTTAATGGTTGACAATTTGTGTATCAAATTAGGTGCAAAAATGATATTATTTTTGTACTAATACTCAATGTTTTGATACCTCCTAAGATTGTTCATTCAAATATTCATATCAGAAATCTGTATTGGAAGACAAATGAATTCAATGATATATACACCGGACTGGTATGAAGCAATGCTGGGTGGGTATAAGAAAACAAAGGTGGGAACCAGCCAGGGTTTAAGACTAGTTCTCACTATGAAGACTGGAGGGTGTCACCCTTGGTGATACTGGGATGAGATCCACATCACTGATTCTCAATAGAGAGCGAGAACCGGTCTCTTTAGAGAACTTTGAAAAGCTAATACCTGGGCATGGTTTCGGAGTGTAGTAGGTTCCAATTCGCAAACATAAGGTTTTTAGGGTAAGGGTTTTGAAAGAAAAATTAGGGTTCAAGGTAGTGTTGTGCAACATTTGTGTTGCATGAAGCTTTCATCTTCACAAAGATAAAGTGGCCCAAGTTTCACTTCAGCCCCACTTTGCTCCTTTACTTGAAATTTTCTTATGGATTTGTACTTTGAAGTTCTTGTTTGTGAAACCTTTTTATTTATTTTGTAGGTCATAGTTCTTTTGCTTTACTTGTTTTGCATTTTTTCCCTTTGTTTGCAAGTTTTCACAATGCAATTCACTTTTTTTTGTTTGTTGCATTTTCTCTCTTGCCTTTTCTCTTTTCTCCATCTTGCTTCTTTTGCAAATGTTTCTTTTCTCTCTACACTCTTGCATATTCTCAGATGTTCTACTTTCAATCTTGCATCTACTCCAACTTTGCTTTTACATATATTTTGACTTGTTCTAACCTTTTGCATCTTTATTCTGATTTTGCTACTACATCTATTATGGCGTTGCTCCTCCAACCTCACTTTTGCTCATGCTTTCTACTTTGATATTGATTTCATGTCTACTCTACTTCAACTTTGCTCTATGCTTACGTACCCTTTTTAACCTACTAGGTGAAAGCATAATACAATGACCTTATATGGACATCATATTGCCAAGTTTTCCTATATCTCTTAAATACCCCAAAAAAAAAAAATTGAAATGTGTAAAGGGACTTACTTATGTAAAATTAAAACAATTAGTTTTTCAAGATTGCAAAGAACACATGAAAGTCATGGATACATAACAAGTAATGAACTTTTGAATTTGGCAACAATTTTTTGTCACACTTATAAAACTCAAAAATATAATTTTTTTATATTGCAATATATCAGTCTCATATATTTGAAACTTTGGGATATTGCATGATTGATGTTTAAGAAACTAAAAATGCATCGAATGAGTAGAATATGGGTTAAATTTATTGTGTTATGGATTTTTCAAGGTTTCAAAAATTGTCATTATTTTAAAAGTTTGTTGAAGGATAAAAATGATTTTTTTAAAACTAACTTTTTGGAACTTTTAAAATGTCTTCTAACATCATGAATTGAAATTGGAAATGAAAAATATATTAATTTTAGTAACATCTAAATATTCATATTTTAAGTTAATTTCCAATTACACTAGATGTGTATTTTCAAAATGAACTTTGACTTACTGAAAAGGAGATACCTTAATGTGCTTCAACCATAGTCTTGATTCTCTCACACATGCAATCTTGCTCCAACTTTGTTCTTCCTCATGTTGGTAATTCCATTTGCCCCCACTCTTGTGTAAGCCTAGGAATGCCAAGGGCTCAAATTTCAAGCTTTTATCCAACTCTTCTAGTTAAGGCTCTTGCATTGTCTTGTTTACTTGTATGTTTTGTTTGATTGTTACTATTTTGTTTTGATTGTGTGTGAGTTTCCTTTTTTTGTTTGTATGAACTTGTGCATTTTGATTGTTGTCGTTGGTTACACATATTATTATTATGTTTGGTTGCATTTTTGTTTGAAGTGTTTGTGTTTTATTTTGTTTTGTTGTGTATAGAATTGTTTGAATGATTTGTACATGTTTCAAGTGTATATATATTTTTGTATGTGTGTTTTTATTCATTGAATTTTTTATTATAAAAGTTGTATGCTAATTAATGAACATTTTTGTTATTTGTTATGCACAAGATTTGTTAAATATCAATATAATTCTTTTTGCATTACATTACACTTGTATTTTATATTTCCATTTTTTTGCACAATGAGAGAGTAAAGTTAAATGACTTATTTTTGACCTTGTAAATGCATGTAAATGTTTTGATTTGTGCATGATAGGCTTTAGATAATTAATTAAAGTTAGAAGTAAAAGAACTAAATCTACATTCATTTGTTTTAAGTTTTTCATCCTTTGTTGAGTAACAACCTTGCGGAAAATGGAACAATAAAATGAAAATGAAAACATAATAACAATTAAAAATGAAAATATGAAATTTATCTCAATGAAAAAATTATGGAAGAAAGGTAAGAAGAGTATCCTAATTTGTGAATAGAAACCAACAAAGATCTGAAAAATGAAGAAGAAAAACTGAAAATGAACTTTTAAAAATTGCATGCTTGAAAAAACAACTTGGAAACCTCATAGCAAAAATGCATTATGTTGGGGTCTTTTATGTTAATGATACTAAAGAATCGTGCACTTTATCATTTGTAAAGTTCTACAATTATCCAATCAATGCAAGAATTTAAGAACTAAATCAAGAAAGGGTCTAACATCGTATATTACAAAATGAGTGAAATAACAAATTTGAAAAATTATGTGTTCATGTCAACCATTCTATTTTTGCAAAAACATATGAGGAAAAATGAATAGTCTACTGAAAGGAACTATGAAAAGGTAACCAACAAAGAAAGGCCTAATATGTCTAGAAATGTAATTTCAGAAAACATTGGTGCAAAAAATCCTATTGAAAATTGAAATTGATGATTTGCACCAATTTGTTTTCTACAAGAACTTGGCCTTTTGATTGTCAAAAATCATTTGCTTATTTTGTTGTGGAAAATATTTTATTCAAACATATGCTCATGCATTTATGTCCTTGAGTCATATTTCCTTCAAAGAAACAATTTTCACAAGAAGTGTTAGAAGTGTTATTTGACTTATTGGAAAGAACAAAACCATATTATGTTTTGTTAAATTTAGCAAAATGGAATTTTGCAACTACAAATTTTGATTTATGGAGGGGAAATTATTTCCATTTTTTCCCAAATGCATGCAAAAAACTACAAGGGCCGATTTATTGAAAAAAATATAATTTATAATTAATTTAAATGTAAGTAAGGTGCTTATAATTGGATTATGAAAATACATCTTAAATATTTCCAATATATTAAAATATATATTATGAAAAATAGATTATATTAAAATAACCTTTTATTTCACATGTTTCATAAAATATACAAAGAATAACTTCCCCTAATGGATGTTTAAAAGAACACATAATATGTTTGGCCTTGTCATTAATTTGTTGGGAGCTAATTAGCAATCAAAGCATGTCACAATTGGTTTGTGTGAAATAGTAAGAACTATAGACAAGTTTTGTCAAGGAACTTAACAAAATTATTGGATCAAATGGGCTAAAGGAGAGAATCATTGTTTACATGAAAGATGAAAGGTCAAATGTGAATGTAATGACAACTACATTAAATTGTAGTTGTGAAATTTGGGTTTGGAGGAAAACTTTCAAGGTACTTGTTTTGACCATAATTTTTCTAATCCATGTCAATATGCTACAATCTATAAGAAAGTATGCAAAATTTCAAGTATGTTTTTTTTGGTTAATTCTATTCAATTTCATATTTGCCAAAAAATAAAATGTAATGTGGCCATAAAATCTAGGAAAAACAAACATGAATGGAACAAAGCTTGTATTCATTTTGATCTTCAATTAAGAAAATTGAGCATTTTAGTTCAAATAAGGTAGATTTTAATCTTTTATTTGAAAACACTTTTACAAATTGAATTTTTTTTCATTTAAACCAATTGAAAATACTAACATTGGATGTTGGATTTTGTTTGCAAATTTGCTAGCAAAATCTTATGTTTCAAAAAGCTTTGCAATTTTGAAAAGTTATTATCATTTGTTACAACAAACAAACTGTTACTAGAACCAATAATCAAATGCCAGCTCCCTTACATGACACCATTTTTCAAATAATTATGATTTCCTTTTTCTTGGGAGCACTAACTTTTAATGATGCATTGCATTTTACCATTACAATGTGCTTAAAACTTAGGGAAATTTTTGAAATCCTAGCAGCCTTAGACAATTTGATGGATGATGATTCAATGGTTGTTTTTGAGTTAGCTTTGCTTATTTCTAACATTAAAAAGGAAGCTTGTAATATTTTGGAATTTTTCTTCTCTAGCTTAAGGAAATATGAGAAAAAAATCATATAATATCTTGTCCTTGATGTTAGACCTTAGTTTTAACATCCTTTGTTTCATATTTTCTTTTATTGACTCTAAGCAAGGTGTGGTTATTTTTGAGGAATATGATAAGAAATTGTTATATCTTGTGCCTTTAAAATATCATCATCATTTACATCAATTGGCAAAAGTTGAACTTGGCTTTGTAGATCAAGGAGTTGATGAAGATTACACTTTAAATATTTTGAAACAAACTGTTAACACAAATGAACAAGTGAAAAAACTTGTTAATAAAAAATATTTGATTTAAAAATGATACCAAGTGGATGTGAAAAATATCAAAAATCTCAAGTGTCCTCTTCAATGATGAGAGAAACATGAACCCATTTTTCCTTTTGTTGGTTTCACTAGAAGGAATTTTTTCATTTGCAATCAAATTTTGCAACTAAAAAATATTGTTTACAACTAAAAAATAATTGCAAACAACATTTTTAAATTGCAAAATTTGATTGCGAATGATAGTTTTCTTATAGTGTTTTCTTGCTCACCAAATATTAAGCACTGTGGGATCACATATTGAGATGGAAAGGATTTTTTGTGGCTTGCATATTTAATAATTCAAGGAGATGTCAATTATGATTGGAAAAAAAATTTTAAGTTGATATTTGTGATAAAAAATTTGCTCAATTATTCAAGGATTGATTGTAAATCATGTTTTAATTGATATTGGTGAAGTTAATTGAGATGGATGTAGCCTTGAAAAGGAGTTAGAAGAATTTAAAGATTCCTTTGAACAACATGAAATTGTGGATGTATAAAATTCTGAAAAAAATTTGAATGCATTTCCATTATTTTTTCCAACGTTCAGGTTTTTTGCAATTTTTTTCAATGTTTAAGGAATGAAAATGTCTGAATTTTTAAAGAAAAAAAGAATTTTGATAACAAGCTTGTGAGAAACACCTTTGAGAACCGATGGTTATTAAATTTGTGAGAACCGACACTTTTGAAAACCAGCTGAATTTTGTTTCCCCAAAAACTGATACCCTGGCCAGTTATCTTGAACTTGAAAAACACTTGAAACAAAGTTGAAAAGCTTGTCTAAGAACCAGAACTGGCAATTCTCAGAAAAAAGTGAGAACCACCCAACAACACTAGTATGAAGCTTCACAGATATATAATAACAGTACTTCGCTGATATGCAAGTTTTATGAAATACCCACTACCAGGCTACCAAGTTAATGCCAGACCAACACTAGTTCTGAGTTCTGACTGCTCCACTACAGCCAATCAACCGATCATATATTTTCTGCTTGTCAAATGGTCAAAGATATGGCGTTCAACATCACACCAATCAGTGATCTATTGCAACTAATCCTGCAAGTTTTCATTCCTCAAAGTCAAGTTGCAACATGATCAAACTTATGCCTGAAATGTATATGTGATTACGAAAAGCTCTCTCCAACACCACTGCCCTCTACAGCACCACTGTAGACTACATTACTTGCAAAAGCCCCCCTGTTATCATGAAGAGATCATGAACATCAATTATCCATGAAATTACTTAACTCTTCACAGCAACAATTCCAAGGTAACACGACAGTGAGTACAGTCATAACCTGATGAGAGTCGCTCACAAAGTGTCAGTCAGACCATCATGAATGGGAATGACAAGCTGCCATGACTATCTACTGAGTTCATCAGTTCAGGACAGCCAACAGTGGGTGTAGACGAGTAGATCAGCCCAAAATCTAGGCAAAACCATTCTACAAAATCTACAAATTTGATGCCTTCTCTGAAGAATGGCATGCCAACCAACATTTAGCTACAAGACTAGAGTCATCATAGACTTAACAGAAACAATTACAGTTCTGACACTGGACCACAAATGAGAATTCAACCAGTCCTGATCCATTCAAATTTGAGCTATTCGTATTCTGCGAAGTGACAGTTTTGCTCATCCAATGAATGCAGAACATTTAATAACTCACCCACCTGCCTTTTTCATTCACTATCTCTCCTGCAAGCTCAAAGAAGGCCAATGCAAAGGCAGCAGCTTCTAAGGGGTGCCTAGGATGTACAGCCACAAATCCAGCCATCACAGCTGTAACAGCATGTCCTGTTGCTGTGATTCACTGCATAACAACAACTCCATGGCTGACACCCAACTCACATTTTACCATCAGTCACTGGATCCACCGCCTCTGAAACAGCAACAAAACAATGTGCTATTCCTCAGTCCTAATGGTAGCTCCACCTGAAGGACTAGCACATGAGGCAGATTAGAGATCAAAACATCCCCAAACAAAAACTCTACTGGAATTGTGCATGGATTCCACACAATAGCTTATGCATAGATCTCTACAAGGTGGGTCACTGGGTGAATTTGAACATTCTGCAACTGGCAAGGTGGCCAGCAGCAGCATGTTGGAGAGAGCAGTGAACTCTATGATTTCTTGGATCGTGTGCACCACTGGGCAAAGCTCCTGCAGCTCCAGCAGCTAACAGCATGTTAGCTATGATGTCCATCCTCACAAAATTGGTGATGCACTGGATCAAGGGCACCACTTTTCGCACTGGGAAATAAGGCTTCCAGGCCTCTGTTCCTCTGGACCCATGAAAGCTTATCTGATCTCTCATCACTTCATCTCTACAACCTTACAGATTGCACATGAACTTCAATGTTCAATCAAACCCATCAAACCTGAGAAACCATCCCAAATGGACTCAAAACCCAGGAGAGCCAACAGTGCCAAGTTCCAAGTTCAAATTAAGCCTTTACTCTCACTCAATATGGTGTCTATGGACTAATGATTATACAACCAATTTCCTGTCAATCTCCAAATCCACAGTGAACAATGTGCACTGCATTCAATGCAAAATCATAACTTGGATTTTTTCCAGGAACTTTCAACTTAGCTATTACAAACTATCAACTCTGTAGTGCAAGTTCGATGGGGCTCCTATACACTGTTAAACATGAGGAGTCTCGCCTCAAACAATCAACTATAATCCACTGCATAGCTCTGGCAAGCGTGAGTAATTTCATATAGTGCATACCAGCAAAGCGGGCAGTTATTCCATGTGTAGGTGACATCAAAACAGGTGTCTGCACTTCCACTATCTCTAACTCGCCATCCTTTACAATTGAAAAACCCAAATCACTCTCAATCCATTCTGTTGCAGGGCCTTTCACAATTCGATCGTCAATGAACCGAAGCTTGCGACCACGCTCATGATACCTAACCCTTGCGTCTTCAGGCACCAAGGAGAGTGCCATATCAAACACCTTGGCATTCAAATCCTTACCGATGGCTAATAGTTCATAGCTGCTCTTAGTGGTTGTGTCATCAGGACCGAACACATCCATTAATGCTTCTCGACTCTTGCATTTGATCCATAAGTTACTTAAACCCTTTTTCCCATACTTCGAGAGGTAAACGTCAACAAAAACCAGGTTTTCATCTGATGCAATCCATGGTTTTGAGACCACAAAATTGTTCACAAACTTATGTGGAATAACTCTCACGTTTTCTTTCTTCAATTTAGGCAGTGAAGCTACATGCAGTTGGACTGTAACTGCCTCAGCTGCTTGATTATGCAGTGCCTCCCAAAATGCTCTATACCGTCCTTGTGTTTCCTTCACGGCTTCCTTCAGCATTGAAAACCCCCACTGGCCCACATCACTCTTGGGGCCTTCAACTTGCACAGATAGGAATGCTGCAATTAGCTCTGCTGTTCGATGGACTGAAGCATCATACGATATATCTGCATCAAGGTCCCCGAATGCATAATTCACCTTACCATCGGCAAAATTACCATGGTTCATTTTTGGTATGATCACAACAGGTTTCACGGCATATGTGTTGTATTCACCCAAGTTGGGTTCTGTGTCCAAAATCTCACTTGCTTGGTTTGCAGACGTTCCCACCGTTGCTTGGCCATCAAGCTCCCCTGCCAAGGTCAGGACAGGCTTTGGGTACTCAGCAATAGCATCTTGCTCAGGATCAAACCAGCTTCCAAGCTGAATAAATCCCTGGGCCTTTCTTAATGCCACAGGTCTTGCGTCCCATGCTCCAGAACTGCAAATCCACACATCATGAAGATTCAACCTTCAACCCTAATGCAACAGCCTGACTGCCTGCAGATGATATTGCAATCCAATTGCCTGCTTACAAACCTGAAGCAATTGTCATTAAGTTCCCAAATGCATCAATGTTTTTTGTCAGGTGGGTATAGGAATTTGCTAGTATGGAGTTGCAGGATGCAAATAAACTGTGCTTGCAATATGACCTGCAAACCTGGAACTTGAAATGCACATTCAACTGCTTGATTTCTCATACCTGTGCCCAGCAAAAAAAATGTTCTCAATCTCAAAGCTGCCAGGACGGAAACCCTTCTCTTGCAATCTGCGTAGTAACCCTGGAAGACTGCCTTCAATCTTTCCAGGGGTTGTTATATCTTGTTCCGTGTTATACAGAACAACAACCCACAACCTTAGACTGAGCTGTGCCTGAATTTCTGAGACAAGACGAAAATATGACTCTGATGCCTTTCGCCCCCCTGGAGCAAAGACCAGTAGAATGTCTCTATCTCCACCTTTGATTGGCTCAAAAATCTGTGTAAAAAATCCAACAACCACATCAAGCTTTAGTCAAGCAAAGAAAACAATTTCCTCCGAACACAACCACTCAACAAGCCCTAACTTTCTCAAATTTGCTGACCTGTTAGTATTGTAAAACTCCCTCAAGCAACAAGAAGCTATAAACTGCCAGGCCAGAGGAGGGTTGCACATGCATATTGCTCCTCCACAAGAGCTCTAGTGGGATTAATACATTACTTGGATACATTATGTCCAATGTAAAGCAATGCAAGTAATGGCTGTTGGAAACAAAAGGAAATTCATCCAGTTGTGGTAGCAAAAGGAAAGTCCAAATGAAGATGATGCATTATAGCAATACATGGTGGGCTTGTTGATATATATAAAGGACCATTACAATGGTTGGATTACTCATGACGTAGGTAATTTCCATTTTCAATTAAAAATCACTTATGTTTAGTGAAAATGTGTCATTAAGTTTAGAGCTCTTTTTTCTCACTGATGCAAACCCTCTTTGGAAATGTAAGAAGGAATGTGTTGATGTCAGTAAAATGAAACCTTGACACAGTACAAGGACAGAGTTGCTTTGCTTGCCCTATTCCCTAGTTGAGACCGATCATGAGAATGGAAGCTCTCAACCCTGAAAACTCAGCAACCCCAAGAATGGGAAACATCGTGCCAGGTTTCTTCATGAGCTCAAGGGTGGCCTCCACTGCAGAGAGTGTGATCTTTGATGTTGAGTTATGGGTAAAAAAGATAGTAGAAAAGCAGAAGTCTCATCCAACCCACCCGAAAAAAATTGCACACACAAACTGTGCCCCCCACATAACAACCAACCCTTCATATACCCAAGACTCAAAACAGCTGAATCCTAAAAGCAATCCAAGTAAATTACAAATTCCAGACCTAGAGGAAGAAGAAGAAGAAGAAAACATTAGGAGGAAAACAAAACCCAAAAATGGGCACTTACATGGGACAGATGGGAGACATCGTCAGTGTCGGCTAGAACTTGCTGCTGCTCCATAGCTGCTGCTCCTTGCAAGCTGCAAAAGCTTGTGAACAGTGCAGAGCCTCCAAACTTATTATTGTCAACCCTGGTATTAGTAGGTCTGGACCTTCTTCCTGATCTTGAGCTTCTCAGTCTACCAACTTGAGGTACACTTCTCTGGGTGTTTGCAGCAAGAGGGCAGCTCTGGGTGAGGTTGAAGTGAAAGAGAGAGGGAAGAAATGATCTGGGATGATGAAACTGAAGGAGAAGAGCTTGAGCAGTACCTTGCATATTGCAGATTTGAGTGGTTATGGCCACCATGATTCACTCTCCTCAACACCCCCAACACTAGATGATGGAGGACAGACTCTAGTCCATCTTTAGGGGTCTCATTCCAATTGGCTCCTGTGATTGCCTAAGCAAATGGAGCCCTTGTACTTGTTGCATGTCGATTGAATGGAGCCAATTTTCTTGTTGTATGGATAAGCACTTTCCATTGGACCACTTTTCTCGTTGGATGGACAAGCACTTTCCATTAGAGAGCTGCAAATGGGTTGCAAAATATAGTAGCTAATTATGGTTAACAAGGAGTGTGTCACATTGTGGCCTTGCCATTTACAATTAATTAAAAACAATATCTTAAGGCAAAAGAAGAAGAATTATGCAAACTCAAATATAATTTCACCATGCAAAAATATAATCTTCAAAAAAAATTCCTCTAAATAAAAACCACAATCCTTTAAGATATTATTATAACTCTATGTCTAATCTCAAGTTTCAACACAAGGCAAAATCTCATCTTTCAAAAATCCTCATATAAAAATATATAGACCTATTATTATTATTATTACCTAGGGGCCAAAATCCATTAAGCTACTACACTCTATAATGAATCTAAACACAATATCCTTCAATCTTTCTAAGCAAAAGTGCCTAAAATTGCGTGTTTATCTTCAATTTTACTTGCAAATCATCATGTGTAAGCATCCTAAGGTTGGATTTGTGAATCTCTTCTCTCTCTAGTAGACAATTTTGAAAGTTTATGAACCTTCTTCACACAATAGGTTTTATGGAATGGTTCAAATCATATGTCAAATGTAATATTATTATGTCTTCAACAAATGATTGTTCCTTATCATAGCCAAACACCCTAGAATGTGCTTACAATTTAACTTCATGCCTAAAAACAAGAAACAATATTGATCCCATTAAATGTTTAGACATATCATGGCACTTTACTTGGGGTCCTCCTCATTTGCATTTTGCAAGATGTACAAAAAAAATTGTGGTGTTTCAAATGATGAAGGCTTAAAATAATCATAAATTAAAATTTTGGGCAAAACCAAACAATTATTTGTAGAAAACCTAATTAGTAAGTAAAAAGATTATTTGTAGAATTTAAAATACATGACAATAGAAACACCATGGCACAAGCATTATTCCCAATCCAATGGACCACTTTGAATATTGCTTTGGTTCGTTATGGCAATGAATTCTTGAAGATTACATTATAAGAAACTTCTAGATTTAAGCACACGAGAAAAGGACACCATGGCATACACATTGTTGTGAAACCCATGGAAAACATAAACCTCTTGGAAGGGGTACCTTGGCTTTTGTTGTGGCCCAATGACAACAATCCAAGGTATTGTGGATAATTTTTAAAATCCTTAGTACATGAAGATAAAAGCACCATGGCAAACACATTATTGCCAATCCCATGCAAAACATAAACCTCTTTGAAGGTTACCTTGGTTTCATTGCGGCAATGGTGATAATTTCATAGATTTTATTTACAACACAAAGCACAACTCCTTAAGCATAACTCCTTCTAGAGTGTGTACATTTGATGGTGACCCTAAATGCAATATATCTTACAAAACTAATATCACAAAAAGGAACAATAAGGTTCTCCTATTTTTGGGTTGCCAAGGTTGCTATCTTATCAATAATAGCTTCTCTTTATGAGAAGCATTTAGTAATTACACCAAACACAAAGCCACAAGTTCCTTTGCAATTTTTACAATCTAATATATTAATTCAGCAAGTCTGTCTGTCTGTTAGTTTGTCTGTGACAGTGGGCCAGCACAGGCGGGCAGGGCACGGGAGAGGTTCAGGTTCATCCACAACAAGTTCAGGCATCTAGTGGATGGATGGTGCGCCGGTGGGTGCTGAATCACTTTGGCCCAGTGTAATCCGATGGAAATCGGTGTTCAGGCATCCAGTGGATGGATGGTGCACCAGTGGGTGCTGAATCACTCTGGCCTAGTGTGATCCGATGAAAACCAGTGTTTAGCAACAATTGGAAAAATATAAAAAAACGTCGGGGCAGAGGGGGGTATGTCAATTATTTCTTGGAATGGCTTGTTTCGCCACGTAGGAAAAGAAAATACATTCCCATCGTACCCAATAAGGCACAAACGCATGTTTTCCCGTCACTGTGGGGCGCTTCTATGAATGAATGAATGAATGAAAGATGCCCTCCGGTTATCATACCGGGTATGCACCACTCACCTAGCGGCCGCTTTTTAAAATTTTCAAACAATCGATGAAGCTATATAGCCACGGTTCCCAAATTTTCAGGGAAAAAAAAAAAAAAATCTAAGAACCAATGCGTTTTTTTACTGGTTCCTTCGTAAAACCTCTGGTTCTTCTTTTGAAAGAACCGGAACTGGTGATTCTTTGATTATGGGGAAAAAATTTCAAAGAACCGAAACCAACACTGGAACCAACCACCATTAGCAGGTTATTAGAAGGATGGTTCTTATCATTCGTTCTCATGATTCTCAAAAAATCAATGAACTAAAATATGGAACCGGCGGTTCTTTATATTTTTCCAATTTCCCATAGTCATGACTTTCTGAAATGGCAGAATGTCGTTGAGCTTTAGGGTTTCAGGGGTTGTCATCA
>Ga0116227_10004326_pt1 | contig 30842 bp, 21 predicted proteins | sample S1TSphgellanicum_FD_89693 | JGI IMG/M metagenome (GOLD analysis project Ga0116227, IMG submission 89693) | Host-associated microbial communities from peat moss isolated from Minnesota, USA - S1T2_Fb - Sphagnum magellanicum MG | ecosystem: Host-associated > Plants > Peat moss > Unclassified... | reverse complement strand
GTAGATATTGTGTCAGATTACAGGATTGAGATTCCAACAGAAAGGGAGTTGTTCATTCTTCCTCCGGCTATTTTTTGTTGTTGATTGAATTTTTTTGGTTTTTATCGCTTTTTGGGGGGGGGGGGGGGATTTTACAAGGTATGCCCTTTAGATTCCTCATAAAATTTTCCACCTTTACTATTCAAAGTTAAGGTTCCTTTGTGCCATGTTCAATTGCCTTCATTTGCATTTCTACGTTGGATCTCAATCAGGGTTCTTGCACATTTGTGTGCTTGCAAATTGTTTAATTGGACCCCCAAACTGCATCACCGAAACACTAAAAAGACATTTACCTCTTGCCTTTTGCACATTTATGGTTAGTTTTACACTTGTGTGTTCACTTCATCCCTTACAACCAGACATTTGTGGCCAAAAAGAGTGACCAAACTTTTTCATATTTGTACAAATTTTCACTCATGACTGAAAACAAAAGTCATCCACCTATTCAAGTGTTAGAATATTTTAGAACACAATTTCTCACAATGAAGCATTCGGTCATAAGCAATATATTGTACAATGATAAGTTGGCATGTGTTCGTTTACCAGCTTGCACATGCACTTATGGGCGTCTGGTTACCCACCTATGTTCAGTGATGGGTATGCTTACCCAACTGACTTGTGCTATATTTTTTGATGATGATTAATCTTTGCCAATGATGTTAATGTAACATCCAAAACTACCACTCTTTCCTTCTTTGGTATAGTCTCAATAATACAAGAAATGGGCTGTGTTCTGCAGAGTTAATCTAACCAAGTCCTTGGTTTGTCCGGGCCATACAAGTAGAGAGAAATTCTGCCAAATTCCTCATATTAGAATTATCCGTAAAGTCACCCTGTGTTTCACCCCCTATCTCCTCTGCTTTCACCCCCTAGCCCCTCTTTCAGTGGTATCCACAAAGTAAGGAAATTTTTATTAAATCTGGCTATGAAATGCTGGAACTCGGCATTTAATGAACAAGGTTTGAGAGTAATTATAGTAGTTGTACAGGTAGGAGCAGTGAAAATATATGTAGCAGCAGTGCAGGCGCTCAGGAGAAAGGAAAAGACAGGATGAAACTCAGTTTACCACCAAAATTCGTGGAAAAACTAGTTTGGGTCCCAGTTATTTCATTTTGTAAAATTTTCATTCCCAGATACCCGTTTGATGCCCTATTATGCAGAAACTGGATGTTCTCGGCCCCTAATCGCCTGACTTTACGGATAACTCGATTGGGTAAAGCTAAACATTCTACTCACTCAAGTTAAAACTAAAGTAACTTACTACTTACCAGTGATTCATAACATTCCTCCCACTAACCCCTTGATTTTGTCTGGCTTTATACGGTACCTTATCCTGTGAAAGATTAAGCTTCTTCCTCCAGGTGAATCCAACCTGAATGGGGGAGTCTGCCAATGAGGTTGACTTGGGGGATGCCAACAGCTTGTCAGGTTGGATCTGCTGTTGTGCTTCAGAAAGAAAAAAAAAAACCCTGTATATTTGAGACTGATTGTACTTACCCCCCATACTGAGTTCCATTACTAATCTCACGGAATCAGCATCAAAGTTGATAGCAGAATGAGAAATCGGTAGTGCAGTACTCCAAGCTTCCACCCTAAAGCCCACTTGTTGAATCTGTAAAAGTTTCATCAATTTTGTGCAGGCACCCAAGTTTCGTGAATTCTGTGCACACACCCAAGTCGTGCACACCCATGTCATGACGACTCCTGACCTGTACCCATGTTGCAAGCAAGCAAAGGTGCACAACGATGTCATGATGACTACTGACCTGTACCCATGTTGGAAGCAAGCAAAGGGACGGAACATTTATCTTGACAAATTTAATCCTACTGTCAGCAGTTCAGTGGTTGGCATGGTAGCCTAAGTTTGCCAGGTTTCAAACTAAACCCCAAGGCTCGATGTTCTCCAACTTTGCTCTGGCAACCAAAATATCTAGCTGAGACTATAAAACATTAGCACCTGGTAACGAAGCCCTGTACAACAATATGGGTGGAAGCAGCTAGTTTCATCAGTTGCATCAATAGGTTCCCCGGATTCATTCTATCATGCATTCTTCAGAAGCATCTTAACCAAAGGTGCAAAACTATTTCATTAACAATAAATTTTCCTTCATAGTCTTTGATAATTCCAATGGTTTATACAGTTGATGTGTGCCTATACATGACCTTCTGAAGGATACACTACACCTCATAACACCCCAAAAAAGGTTGAATAGAGAGGTTTACAGTTTGCACGGCCTCAATGGGGCCAAGTTCATTACCGCCAAGTTTATGGGTGGTTTTGGGGGCTGGAGCATATAAGTCTGAGTTTGGTCACAAACCACAAACTTTCTGAGGAATCATTGATGGCTGGAATTTGAAGTTTCTTGATGTGTTTGACATATGTGTGTGTATAATGAAATCATTGTGAATGAAAGACACTTCAGGAATATATCAAAGGGGCCACCAAACATAAAAAATCTTTGGGTTCACATGCATGCAAAAGGAGCTTTGGGTAGATAAGAGTTGGTGAAGGATAAGCCTAGATGCCAAAGATTTTAGGAGTGTGTGCAACTCCCATTCTAAGTGGTCCAAATTTCTTTGTGATGACCCATTCACTCACATTTTGTGTACTTCGAATTGGATAGGATCAGGATTCAGCAAATCTTTCTAATGAAAATAAAGGAAGAAAAAACCTTTCATAAACTTTTGAAAGAGGATTGGAATCAAAATATGTATAAGGGGGGAAAAGGGTCAAAGGGCAATGCAAAGATCCAGATGGATCCATTAATGGACAAAAGATGTTCCTAATTAGATATTGAGAAATGTTCAATCAGATCACAATTACTTATCATGAATAATTTAAGTCCATGATTCCAACAACATGAGTTCCAAACCATGTGGGACCAATGGGGTAACCATGGAACCAATCAACATTAACTAACACAGTACGTTTCTCTTTGGATCACTTTGAATGCATGTTCCCTAGTGTCTCCAATATAGTTAAACAATATTCTTTTGCCAAAAATTTGAAGAAAGTAAAAACAGAAAATTTCATAATTAAAGGTAAATTCAATGTATTAAATTCAATGATTAATTAAAGGTTAAACTCAATGTATAACCACATTGTGCTCAAAACTGAACAAATGATTACTACTTTGCTATGTAGACATTATATGTGCATAATTTCAACAATTTAAATCATGTATGACCACTACTTATTTGATAGGTTCAATATTTAAAGTAAGAATAACTAGTCAAAATGAAAGAATTAGATGTGGTGGTTTCTACAAGTCAATCAAATGGTTGTAATGTTAAACAAGTAGCCAAGCATTGGATTATACTTTATAGCTACAATATTATGTTTATAGTGAAAAATATGTAGATGAATGAACAAATGTCAGTACTTTGATTCCCCATAATAATATCTCACAAGCTCACAACCACCCATCTATTTTTCAAGACTTATAAATTGCTCAAAGACATTATATTGTTTTCCCAAACCCAAAACAATAGATCTTGAATAGGAAAGAGCTTTTATTGAAAATAAAACCTTTAAATTCCAATTTACAAGTCCAATAAGTGCTTCATAAGAAGAGTTAGTGTGTCCAAAGTCCATTGTAAACTTGTGGTAGACATGGCAACATGGAAATTCACTGTGGGCTCAATTATGGATATCTTTTAACCAAAAGAAAAGGGTACACAAACCATTTGTTGCCCACTTATCCTTACTCCTGTTACAATGTTTGTAACTTATTTCCTGTCAAACAGGCAGTGTCACAACACCCTGGTTCTAGAGTCCTACAGTATGTGATCTTCCAAACCATGAGGATATTCAAACTATACATGCCTATTAACCTCTCCTAAATCTGCTACAGTAGTAATCCTTAGTTGTTGTTGGAAACAAATTCTTGTATTGTGAGTGCATGAGTTAATAGGGTCTGGCTTGAGGCCAACACTCTCAATGTTCATTTGGTCTATTATGAATTGTTAATCCATCCCCTACCACATAGATCAATGCAAAGAAATGTTTGGTTTAGCCTTTAGTAACATATCGACTTCTGGGTACGAATCCACAATTGATCAGGGTGTGCCAAGTTGGTTTGCAACTATTCAAAGAAAATAGAATTTTGTGCCGAATATGGATCTATAGATACTTGCTATGATTTCTCCCATCTTGTTTCTCTCACTCACATTCTATCCAACCCAAGGATACCCGCTAAGGTTTTTAGCTCCCACTTAAATGTATGAATTACCCACTAGATTTTCAAATAAGGTTCCACCAAAGCCCCTACATATGCAATTTTCTATATGCTCCTAGTTCTACAGCTCAGACTTCCTTTAGGCATCATTAACCCTCAGCATCAACCCTTTATAAGTCTTAATTCTAACAAGAACACAGAGCTGGCCATGAGATAGTCACTAATGCAACGGAAAAACAACACAACAACTTTAGATTCATGCAAGCTCTACCTTCTACCCAAACTGCAATAGTTTGAACCAAAAACAAACTTGTCCTCTTTCTTCGAACTCCCCTTCTTATTTTTGTCCAACCGCTTCCTATTCCCATTGCCCTTGCATGCTTAAAGTGCGCTTGGCCACCCATCATCTACTGCAACTTGTTTCACATAACACACAAACAACAAAGTTTCTTACTCACAACCACTAACAAACAATGTTGATCAATTTTGTCGCTTGCACGAAGAAAGTTGACAAATGCTTAAAACAAAACCTAAACCCTAAAATGAAATGGTGTTCACATTGGAGAAACCCAAGTGATTTCCTGTCCGGTCACATATTTAACCCCTCCCTTCCTTAGAAAGCTAAGTCCTTCAACTTCTTTAATCCTGTAGAACATGATAGATTTGTAGATCCCTGCAAGATCTTTCCCATTGATTTCCATCAACATTTATAATGATGCATATTCTGCTACCTTCTTCAAAATCAAGATTTCCAATTCCATTTGTATGCGCAACAAAATGGTATGGACCTTCCCAGTTGGAAGTTAAAGCCTTTTTTCTTTCCTAGCTTTTTCATCTTACCATTGTTTATCTAACAACTAATCCTTCAAAGGTTTGTTTTCCTCTTCTGGTAGCATAGGTCCTCTTTTGTTTTTGTTGTGCATGTTCTACATTGAGCAGAACATTCTCATGGACGGTTGCTATCAACTTCGACTTCTATTGAAATTGTTATGCAATAATTTCTACATCAGCAGTGTCATCAACCACAACAGTCAAGGAATGTAGATAATTGACAACCCTAAGGCGTGGTGTGTGCCCAATTATGATCATAAAAGGGGAAAACTTAGTGTTAGCCTGAATTCCGCATCTATATCCAAACATAACCTTAGCCAATTGCTCATCTCAATAGTTTGCATTTTCGAGTGTTGTAGATAGTACTGTTATGCCATGTTTAATAGTCTTGATTAGACGTTTAGCCATCCCATTGCACTTTGGCCATTGAAGTGTTGTATGTTGATGGTGAATCCCATAGTCCTTGCACATGACATCAAATTTTACTGCCCATTCTCTTCCACTATTAGTCAATACAAACTTGGGAACCCCATATCTACATAATATATCATCCTCCAGAAACTTGGATGTAGTCTTAGCACCATGATCAACAACTATTTTTGCCTCGCACCATTTTGAGTAATGGTCGATGGCCACCAAAATAAACTTGTTTCCTGACTTGGTTTCAAGTAATGGTCCTATAGTGCCCATAGCAATTCTATAAAATAGATCACAAACAAGTATACTCTTCAACTTTTCATCTTCAGAACATATACTCCCCATTTTCCTCACCATTTGGCATTGTTGGCACATGAAGTACCCCCAAGCTCCTTGATAGACTCAAATGTGAATCTGAAGTGAAAACATCGAAAAAGTAAGGAATTAGGGCACTCTCCCTAACTCGTAGCACTTTGGGGGTAGAGGGACGTGCTGGAGCTCCGGGATGGGACTAGGAAGAATGACAAGCAACTAATCACTCACACGGACCTGCACAAAACCAAACAACAAGTTGGTTAATGCATAGTTGGAGCATTTTTGGTGCTAGGACAAGCCACGGGCAACCTCGAATTCACAAGATTCATCACGGCCCGAACTTGGGGGAAGCCACGACCTTCCCCCTTCTAGTATATTCTGTGCCTCTCCATGAGGCCCACATCCAAATGACATTTTGTCCCGGAACTCCCAAATGGGAGTTCCGAAATTCCCAAAATTGGGACTCCCACGACTTTGGGGCGACTTTGGGGCCCCTTAACTTTGTGTGCAGACCTCCGATTGAGATGAGGTTTAAAGCAAAGTTATAACCCTCATCAAAAGCTTTTCATCGATATGTTGCACGCCACCCTGCACGTAAGGTTTAAATTTTGGGTCGATTCTTAACTTTTAGTGGTCAGGAGTCAAATTGCCAATTTGACTCCTAGCCTTTCTTTTGGCCATAACTTGTGTTTCAGATGTCCAAATTGGTGATGCAAGCCCATTTTAGACATCTACGTTTTAATATCTTTCCAATGATATAAAAATGTCTTCAAAAAAATGGGTTTTGACCCCTACAATTGCTCCCTGAAGATTTAGGAGTCCTTCGGGACTCCAACTCCCCAAGTGGAAGTTGCCTTGGGAGTGTGAGGGTTCATTCTCTCACACTCTCCTGCACTCCCAAGATTATAAGATGTGCCTCCCAAGTCTCCCTCTTATCTCGCATTCTTGCAAGCCCTTGCTTTGGTTGCGAACCCAAGGTTAGGTTGCGACAACACATCTTTACAACTATTTTTACATCTTCTATCCTATTATACTAGAAGTACCTTTTGGAGATTTCAGCCAATGTCCTCTCTTCTCCAAAATGCCCCAAGTTTTTATGCATTTGGATTATTAGTCCCATTCGGTCTTCTGGTCTTGGCACAAACAACCCTTTGAAATAAAGTGATTGATCCTGCTAGTGATAGTTCACTATTCTCTTCCTTGCTTTCTTGCATTCCTTAGGATCAATAATGTCTCTTAGTGTTCCTTCATGCAATAATTTCATGCAAGTTATGTCCTTCCATATATCACTGTCCCTTGTGTTTGTCCAACACTTCTTCTCTTCATCAGAGTTTGTAGAAATCAAATCATGCTCACCAAATTCAAAGAGTTCTTGGGCTACCAATACTAGTTCCAATTGTTGCTGTTTATCATAGTACTAAAGTCACTTTCTCTTCAGTGCCTGTCTCACATCATTGTTTTGCAGAATTTCACCCCCTTTTATATATGTTGCCTCATTCTCCTTAACATGTGGAACAAATTCCTTGTGCTGATCCTCTTTTGGTATAACATCAACCATATAGAGCTGATGGTTTCTAGCATAACACCAGTGGTTGATGCCAAAACAACATTCATGATGTTGTAGAAGCCCCTTTTTCTTGTCTCCTAAAACCAAACCATTTTATTTCCTTGCCAGTTTGAACAAAAAGGATCTCACCTTTTGCCCCAAGTGTGTCAGTTTGTATGCTTCCAATATCTTGTATTTCTTCACTAAAGTCATCATCATCCATGGCTAGTCCCACTGGATTCCTATTTAATGCATCAACATTCATATGTATGAACCCTGGTCGATGCACTATTTTGAAATTGAAGTGTTGTAACATGTCGATCCATTTGCCTCTCCTGCCATGTGCATCTGATACTGTTGCTAACCATTCAAGTGGTTTGTGATCTATCCACAAAATGAAATGGTTCCTATGTAGGTACTGCCTTAAATGCATAATGCCCCATATTAGCACGTAGCATTCCCCTTCCATGGGGTGAAACTTTCTCTGGGCCTGTGTTAAATTCTTGTTGGCATTGGCCACCACCTTTTCAAGCTTTCCCTCCTTCTATGACAAGATGGTTCCAACACTTTTTGTGATCAGTCAACATTAAGACAAAATTGTTTCTTGAAATCAAACCTATAAGCATAGCACATCAACCACTATTCCTTTCAATGCCTTAAATGTTTGTTAATAGTCTAGATTCCATACAAAGTCAACATCCCTTTTTGTCAACTCGAACAATAGAGTAGCTAGTTGCGAATAACCTCAAAAAGTAATTCTGGTAATACCCTGTTAGACCCAAAAAGGACCTAATGTTTATGATCGTCTTCGGTTTTGGAAAATGCAAACTGCCTCAATTTTTCCTAGATCTAGTTTAGTGCCATCCTTACTAATCACATGACCTATAAATGTGATGTTATTTGCAACAAAACAACATTTATTTGGGTTCAACTTTAGGTTAATTTTTTTGAGTTTGGAGAACATAGTTTCCAAATGTTGGAAATGTTCCTCCCAACTCTCGTTGTGTACATTGAGGTCATCAACAAAGACCTCTAAGAATTTGTCTCCCAAGTTTCTAAAGACCTTTGACATTGTCCTAGTAAAAGTATTGGTAGCATTTTAAAGACCAAATGGCATGACCGTCCAATTATACAACTTAGTTTTCGTGATCAATGTTATCTTCTTCATATCCTGAAATGCCATCCGAATTTGCCAGAAACCAGACTACAAGTCTAATGTAGTAAACCATGATGATTTGCCCAACTAGTTAATCACATCATCCACAAGTGGCATTGGAAAAGAATCCCGACAAGTTTGTGTGTTGAATGGTCGATAGTCTCCACAGAAATGCCTGCTCCCATCCTTTTTTACTGGTAGAATGACGCGACATGCATATTCAAAGTTACTGGGCTTCATCTTGCCTAAATCCACTAGGACATCTATTTGTCTTTTCACTTTCGCCTCTTCCCAGTAGGATAATCGACCAAGAGATACCTTGCAAGGTGGAAATCCTTGCGTATCACAAAATGTTCTCCAATAGTGCAATAGCCCAGTTCACCCTTGTTCCAAGCAAAAACATCTTAGTAACACTCCAAAACCTTCTAGAATTGTTGTTGCTCCTTTTTATCCAAACTAATGTCAATCATGATTCATTGACTTCTCTCTCCATCTTATGCTCATCTCATCACGATTAGATGATGCCAACTGCTCAGTGGAACTACTATCAAGGTTATCACCTTTTGTTTGGTGAACTTACAACAATATTGGAATTGTTGCATTGTGTGTGGATTCATACATGGCCTATCTACTTTGCTCTGCATTAGAAACCCATTTCAACCAATCTACGTAGTCATCTGCATCTATTATTTCTTCCTCCATGAACCCGTCAACTTATTCCTACAGTATCAGTTGTAGAATCAGTTGTGATCCTTTTGCCATCACCAAATCCTCCAACTCAATATCCTTGAATTCATTTTCATCATCAATTTGTTCAAATTGACGAGGCTTTCCATCACAATGCTCATTGCTATCAATACCAGTATCTAAATCTGAAATAGATGCATCTTCACCTTTAGTCATGACAAGACTGCCTTGATCTAGTATCCAATCAGTAATGTTAGAATCATCATTGATGCATGTGTTCTCCAAAATAGTAATGATGTCTTTCATTAATGTTTCTGGGTTCATTTTTTATAACATATTTACCATAATCAATGGCAACACCTCCACATTGGCCCCTGGACCATGTCTTACTTAGATTAGGCCTCATTCTACATCCATGATTACACCAATTTTTATTAGAAAATCAAGGCCAAGCAATACATCATAACTGTCTGTATCCACCACCATGTATGTCATAGTGCACTGTACACCTCCAACCTTGGCAAGTACTTTGTCAATTCTACCCAAAGCTTGTGTAACAACTCCTAATGCAATTTTATAAGTTTCAGACCTGGTAACCAGATGCATTATGCCCAATTCTCTGACTATAGCAACAGTCATAACAGACATAGAGGCTCCAGTATCCACTAGTCTTTCAACAACATAATTGTTTATCTCCACAAGCAAATGCAGAGTTTTACTTCGATGTGTCTTGTTGATGTAGATCTTCCTTAGTGCTAGAATTGCAGAAACCATGGACACTTGATTTTCAATTGCCTCTGAATCCTTCTTTCATCTAGCCAATTTTACCAGACTTTCAAGGTGTTCTAGTTCTCTTGGAATCATGAGAATTGTTTCCATAGGTGAAAGGGAAATCTTTCCTTTTATGAAGTGGGAAAGAATTTTAGACCTAACTATAGTGTCTTGGTTTACACCCGATGCATCCCTTGCAACTTTAGGGGTTGGTACAACTCCTCCTAGTGTTACATCAACATGCATCCTCCTCCTAAGCACTTGAGTGTAAAAGAAAAGATTCTCATTCCTGTAGAATTTATTGAGCTGTTATATGGTCACTTCTTCATCATTCAACAATACTTCCCAAAAGTTTACTGCTCCAGAATGGGATTTTCCATCCTTGGGTTTTTTCCAACATCTGTCCTCAGAATGACTTAAACCTAAATAGAAGGAACATTTCACTCCACAATTCTTTGTCTTATGAAACATGCCACATTTGGCACATTTTAACCGTGGCTCATTCAATCACGGACAGGTGGTTGCCAAATGGTCCCCTCCTTTGCAGATTTGGCATCCTCCAAACATAGTGGGAGAAGACGATGCCTTTAGATTGTGCACAGTCCCCTTGAAGAAATTGATAAGTGTGTTGTTTAAAGTAATGACCTAATTCTCCATTATGGTCTCTGAGGCCTCATCTTCTTGTTCCTCTTTCAAAGGTTCATATGGAGTCTTTCCAAGCTCACCCAACACTCTTTCCAGTTTCGTTGCAGCACCCACTAATTTTTCAATATCTATAAACGTCCTCACCACACACAATGTTTGAATTTTAGGCCTTAATCTGGCCAAAAATCTTCATCTTTGTTCAGCGTCTTGTATCCTTCCCCTTGGAAATAGTTTGTTGAGACATTCAAAATATTTTTGAACTCTCTCCTTGGGTTCTTATTTAATGGCATCAAGTTTCATCTTGATGTCATCAACATCAACATCTCCATACTTTTGTACTATTAGAGTCCTCAACTTAGCCCAATTGGCGAGTGTTGACTATAACCTCTTGAACCATTCCTTAGCCCTTCCCCTCAAATTTAGCTTTGCAATTTTGAAGAGTTTATCTGCATTCAAATCTCGCACTTTAATAGCCATGGTGAACCTCTCTACCTAGTCATTGACATCCCCATGGTCTCGCCCCTATAACAGTTCATCCATCCCCTGTGGGCTAATCATTTTGCAATGTTCAACTTCAATCTAAAATTGCAACGTTTTCTGCTGCATAGATGTCTTTAGACCTCCTTAAGGTAAACACAATCCTCTCCAACTTCTTATCCTCTTTTGCTCTTGTTGAGTTAAAAGGACCCAATGCTATTGGTATGGAGATGGCACTCACTAGTGCATGAGGTACCATTCCTTTCTGAGAGATCCTGCCCTGTCTTCCAAGCACACTACTGTTCTAGAAAAAGACATAACAACATTGACAACCACCTTACTTATGCTTTAGAAGCATCAATACAGTTCATTTTCAGATATGCAAACCTGAAGGATTCCCATTGATTGTTGATCCTAGTTGTGACTCTATTAAACCCGAGATGCCAAGTGCGATGAACTTCTTTTCAAGAAGTAGCCATCTGTGATTCAATTCAAAAACTTAAACTGATCTCCTTCTCCTACTAGTCTTAAAGGTACAACATCAAATGGGAAAGTGGAGAAGCTTTGCTCATCTATGGATTCTTGTTGGAACTGTCACTTTTCCTCTGGATTGCATCAGATCTTCCAGCTTATGATGTGGGATCTTGATCCATGCACAAATGCATGATATGGGACAAAATTATAACAACAATAGAAAGCAAAAGCCAAAATACACAACATTTTGTACCTATCAAACGAAACCCTTTTATAATTCAAACAAAACACATATATTTATTGCCTTTACACCCTTTTTTTTTCACCTTCATGATTGGATCTAATTAAAAAACCAATAGCAAAACAACAAAGAATGTTTATGAACGTGTTAATTAGTTTTGAGGAGGTGTTTTATCCCAATATTCATTGATGGAAAATCTTTGAAGCCCCAATAGTAAGTTAGAAGGCAATGGCCTTTAATTGTAAGCAAAATAGAAATGGAAAGCTTGCAAGGCCACTCTTTGTATATTTTATGAAGCACTTGAAGTTCAAAGTGTATTTTTCAATATATTATGAAATAATGGAGTATTGAAAAATTATTATATTAAAATTTTAAAAATATTCTAGGTATATTTTGGGTATATTTCCATAATGAATTATAGGAACATTATTTATATTTCAATAATATATAATTTATAAATTTCTAGTGAATTGATTGGATCTTATAATGTTTTGCATGTTGTTTGGAAAAAAATGGAAGTAACCTCCCTAGGAATAGAATTTAAAGGACAATTTGATGTGATAATCTCAAAACAAGGACTTATGATAATGACAAAACTAAGAGAATGTGAATCATGAATCATGAGTTTGTTGAATTGGTAGAATTAGGGTTTGAAGGTTCAAATTTTATAAAGTGTACCAAAAATGTTATAGCACCATCACCCTTTTGTACTCCTTTTTTTGTACTTTATATTAGTCATGTTTCACCATCAACATAGACACAAATTGGATGATATTGATGTTTCTATATATATATGGTTGGTTAAGTTGTCATATTTCAAAATATGATTTTATTGTTCCATTAATGTGTATGGGAATCAAAATACAAGGTATAATTAAAGCTTATGTTCAAGATTGCTTTCATTTTTCCTTGCATTGTACACATTAAAAATTTTGGACCTTGTAATAATGGATGAAATACTAATGCAAGAGCTTACAATTGATGATATTGGTCAAAGTGTTAACTATTTGGGATTCAAAAATGCCTTCATCAAATCACAAATAAAAAGTTGCATAACATCCTTTCTTGGCAAAAGTGTCCTTGTGTGGTACCACTACTAGGAACAACCTTAGAAAATTCCTTAAGTCATAAAATTAGCCAAATAATATTCCTAACCCTTAAATTATTTTTTTTACAACTATAAATTATTTTTTTCATGTTTATCATTACATGCCAAAATATATGGTCTAAAATGTTCATTGGAATAAAAAGGTGGGAATTATTATAATTATAATTTTCTAATCACAATGGTTTTTCTCAAAATCAATTAAATTATACCTACTCAATTAATTTTATTTAATCATAACTAAATAAAATACCATCAAAAGTACCTTAAGAAATAATTTCCCAAGAAATAAACCAAAACATGTTTCGAAAACAAAAAGAATCAACAAATCTTCTTTAAACACAAGGCTTTGCTTTGCTCATTAAAAAAATCATGTGAAGAAGATAAGAAAAATGGAGATCTTTTATCATTCAAATAAATTGCATGGAGAAGATCCACAATGTGCCATAACAACAATAGTAGCTTGAAGTTTTTCCTAGTTTTGAAAGAAGAAAAAACAAGAAAGAGGAGGAAGAAAAAAGTAAAAAAATAATGAAAAACCTTACATGGTCACTATGGGAAAATATAAAAAGATGTAAAGGATCATGAAGAGCTCTAGGTTTGGAGGTAGGTATGAATGGCACAAACATACGACAATATTTTTATTACATAACTATTTTGATTTTTGGATATATTGAAATTCAAAAAAAAATCACATCTGAATTTCTAAAGTCAATATTTAAAGTCAGTGTAATACCTTTCTACATTTTAAAATGAAAAAATAGAAATTTCAATGTAATTAGGAAACTAAATAATGAATCAAATAAAATATTGAAATTATATACATGTGTACATTGTAATGAATTCCATTATGAATTTAGATTATTACATATTAAAGTTATAATGCACAAAATTAAAAATACATTTGTGTTTATATTTTTTGCAATAACATCACTTGTAACCACATGAGGTGGTGATTGAATGGTCAAAGGCATTGGATTGTGGCTTAGAAGGTAAGGGTTCAATTGATCATGACTTACACGATTAAAAACATCTAAATGATGTGGCAAGGAATACTAATAACAATAAATACACATACATGATTCACATGTGTGTTGATTCATCAACAATGTATCAACAATCATCCCAAAAAACCCTAAATTAAACTTTTTGCTTTTAGTGTCAAGTCACAAGTCAAAGGCCATAGCATTTTGGACTCATCCATAGTTTGATAATAAAAACCTAATTGCAAGTCATGGGTTCAACACATTACAATGACCTATCAAAACTTTGAAATTTTTTTAATTATTATTTTATATTAATGGAATAATAATTATCTATGTCATAGATCAATTTAATTAATAATATCATTAATTTTTAGGATAATAAATTAATCCCATCAAATCAATTAACTCAAGGTTTTAGTCAAACTTTTGGCATAAAATACTAGTTTGTTCTAATTAAGGCCAAAAGAAAAACCAATTGAAAACCATGTTTTGTAGTAGTGTGGTGGTCAAAGAATAATGAACTTGGGTTATTACCATGGAGGTTAAGGTTCAATTTTCTCTTGTGACATCTTATAGTTGTGACTTACATTACTAAAGTTAACATGATATATATATATATAAGGTAGAATGATGAGTTGTGGGCCTAACGATGGAGTGTCAAAATATAAATAAGAAAGTTTGTGGACTTGATATTTTTTGGAAATTAGCCATCAATTAAGCTTTCATCTATTGAATGTAGAAATATTATATGTTCCAATTATCATTAAGAGGACATTCTTTGGTTTTGTTGCAATGGAACAACATGTTTAATTTGTATCTAAGTAATTATTTTTTGGAGATGTCCTATTTTTGAAAAATCAGGTTTTCAATTTATATGAAAATAGGGCTTAACTAGAGCTTTGGTACTTTCAAGTTGATAGGATTTCAAAATATATTAATATATTAGTTTTGAATATTACATAGTCATATTCTACTAAAGGTCTACGATAAAATTATGTTTTGTATGTTGGATAACCAATCATTTAAAAATGTACTTGTAATCCAATTTTATTATATTAAATATCCTCAAACTTTGCATTTAATTGAATCAACGAAGGGTTTGATAGTTTCATGGTGAAACTAAAAAAGGTTTTGAATCCTATGTTTTATGTTTATGTCAAAATGAAACTACTTTTTAGATTGGACTTAATTGGGATCATTTTTTTTGCATGCCAAAATTTCACCCAAAAAAATGATTCAAATTTTTTAAATTAATTTCTTTGGAGGTTTTCAATCACCAAAAGTGAGAAATATATATTTAATTTTCAATTTTTTGCTAAAAATATAGAAAAATATTTAAATATACATAATGCTTAGTTAATACTTAGATTTGGCTAAATCTTCCTAGGCATAATGACTACTTTTTCTACATCTTCCTATGGATTATCCCCACTTTGGTTGCAATCATTATTGGGCCACAAAACAACAACATTGGCTTCAATGTCACTTCATTCACAACAAAATTTCAATCATCATTAGGAACTAGTGTAGCTTGTGCCATTGGCTCAAGTGTGAACACATTGAACACCCAACTTATTTTTCCTTTCAAACCCAATTTTTGCAATTTGTTTGAATTTCTAGCCACAAAATTCACTCAAAAATCAATATTTTTGAAACGTTAGCTCTAAAAATTGTGAAATAAACTCTAATAAATTTGACTCACCAAGGGCTTTCCAACAATACCAAGAACGCTTCCAAATTCCAATGTAGTTTCTAGTTTTGATTTTATTTAGTTTTCATTGAAAAAATGGTTCAATAATCTATAGTTTCCACATTGTAGGTCCAAACAATGTCAAACAAACTTGATGCACCCCTACTCATTGAAACCTTTGTGAAGATACCAAAAGTGTAACATGAAGTGCCATGATTTGGGAGATTTTAGCATGACAAAACAAAACAAAACAAATTGCCTTGCTTCATAGATAGATTATCTCAATTCATTTAATGAGCCACAAGTAAGTGGCACATGTGCCAAATTTTCATTTTGAACCATCACAATTTACTAATGAGTTCACACATTCCCAACACAAGTATATTTTGTGAAAAGACAATGAAAATCATGATAGGGAGGTGCATCTCGAAATGAATATGGTTAAATTTAGAGCATTGAAATACATAAGATTTTGTTGTTGCACAAGGAGGATTGATGTATTCTAAACTAAGCAATTCAACATCATATTTCTTCCATATTAATTGCAAACATGTTTTTGAAAAAAAACAAAAGTCAAATCCAAATATTAGCCATATGCTTAAACATTAAACTTCAAATAAGGCGCACAACCTCCATTTGGAGTCTTTACAACTTGTTAAATAATCAACTTGTGGCAATATAAAAAGATATTGATGAAGATCTTGCAAAGGGGTTTAAGAGGGGTTCATTTGAAATCCCAAGTTTCTAGCTACTGTTCCAATCCTATTTGTCAAAAAATATTTGAGTTATGAATCCATTATGGTGAATTGGATGAGTTCACCATGTTCTTTTGATTTGTAGGCTTCTTAATCAATTGGATCATCCAAAGATGAACATACAAAATGTCCATAATTTGGTGTGTCCAAAAAGGTAATGAGTGGAACAATCATTTAAAATATGTTTGAACTTTAAATACCTTTTGGCATTTTCAATACTCTTGTTTTTAAAAAATTAAAATGAATGACATAGTAGTAAATATGTGAAAAAGTATGTGCTTAATTTGTTACATTAATGCCATCTTATTTTCTTAAAGAATACAAAAGTCCATGAAAATCATGTACAACTATTTTTGAGAAACTGAAAGAAATTGAACTTTGGAAAAATGTGAATTTCACATATTGAGATGCTATAATACCTTTACCACATCAATTCTAATGAAAGCATTCGCATGGACCTTCATTCAAACCATTAAGAGTGGGGCTACCATGTTTTTCATTTGTGAATCATGATGTTTGATGTCTTTTCAAATTATTAATTTTTATCGATGCTATCAATAGTTTGATACAAGATAACATAGGTCCTTCCAAATTTTTTGATGCGGAAGAATAAACTTTAGAATGGCAACCAAAATCTAGAATTGTGTTTCAATCCTTGAAGGCTCCATTCACAACATTTTCAAATATATTCATTCTTAAAATTTCCAAATCATTTATCTTGGAGACCAACATTTTTAACTATCATGAAAAGATGTCCTCTCACAACTTGGAAATGTTGCACTTCCCCATCTCAAAATTCTCTTTCTTCTCAAAATTCCTCTTCCCAAAAATCAACTATTTGAAATTCATGATAAAAATATATATAGAAACTATTGTTGATGGGTTTCAAGAGTAGCATGATTTATATAGATGACTTTGACATGAAACATTGAAATTGTTAAAAATTCACAATTTGATAATATTTAATATTTCATGCTTGTTCAAGTTTTGAATTGTCATCATTGCCCAAGCCCAATGAGCCTTGTGACCTTTTCACTTCTCGTTTATTTTACCACATATTAGATCTAGGTGACAAGAAGGAAAACCGTATTACGCTTTATCTTGTTTGTAGCTCATACCCAGTTAGAGCCTTCATTAGATGACATTTTTCAGCTCAGGTACATGACACATTGTTGAAAATTCCCAATGAAAAGTCTCTTTTTAAACACATTCATGTTTATACAAAATTTTGATGAGAGATTCTTTTGTTATCACCATGAAATGCCATTTGGAAAATCTTACCAAAATTTTGTTCAAGTTCAATTTTTTTATTCATGTATTGTGAGCAAAATCTTTAATTTAGTTGTTCACTAGTGTGGCCTATGCCATTGGCCCAAGTGTTACCACGTCCTCAACTGATCTTTTCTTTTTGGGGATTTATTTGAATTTTCAGTGGCATAAATCACGTAAAAATCAATATCTCCCACTTTCTGAATCCAAATCTTACCAAATCAATTCCATTAAATCCTATTCATCAAGATCTTTTGAACAACACCAAAGGCATATTTCAATTCCTTTGAAATTTTCAGCTACGATTAAATTTTCAGTAAAGAAATCATTCAATATTCAAGAATTTTTGCACTACAAGTCCAAACATCACGGAACCAAGCCCATGCACCCCTCCTCATCAAAGACACCAAGAACACAATCTAAAGCATCCCAGTTCAGTGGATCTCATAATTGCAAAAACAAAACAAAACAAATTATCTTCCTTCATAGGTATTTGATGTTTGTGTGGAAAAACTCATTATTTTAAGATTTGAATATTGTTGCACATTTTCTGTGTGAGTAAATTTTGCCAACTGGTGACAAAAATTAAAAAGGGGGCTAAAATAGTACAAAGGATTTTTTCAGGGAAAAATCTCCCCAAAGTCATGATATTTTTAGGGGGAAAAAAAAGTTAAAATCTCAATATATAGACCATAGGTTCTTGCATGTCACTAATTTCAAAAAGATTCTATTTTTCTCCTAGTATGTAGCCAAATTTGGCTAAGTCCTCTGATGGATGATTGCCAATCCAGCTACCTCTCATGATTGAAAATAGAACTGATGATGAGGCAGTGGATTATAATTAAAACATCCCCAATTTATGGCTTGACTTGGGTGTCATTTTCTGTTTGTGTATTTCATGTGTGTGATTAGTGTGACTAATCATAGGTGGGGCAATTATATGTGTGGTGTTGATGGTGTTGTGTGCTTGGAACAATGATGATATTTTAATTAGTTGACAAACAACTAAATACAAAATATTGGTACTACTTCAGTAAGAGTGTCATCAAACAGTTGGTCCTTTGATGATGATAGCTTTCATCACACATGGTCATCCATTCTGCTTTTGCAACTTGTTTAAAGAGCTTCTCAACAATTTTTAGTCAATAGAGTTATCTGTAAAGTAACCCTGTCTTTGGGCCTCCTTTCACCCCGTATCCCCTCTTCCAGTGGTATCCGCAAAGTAAAGACAGGATGAAACTGAGTTTACTACCAAAATTGATGGTTTTCTGAGTTTCACCCCCAGTTGAATGCTAATGTACTTTTTTGCAGGTTTTTTTGAATCCAACCCTGGGCATGACCAAACTCAAGATTTTCGTGCTGTGTTTTTCTTACTTTACGGATAACTCCATTATGTCCTTTTGTATCTTCTTCTGGTCGTGTTGGTGTCAAAGTATTGCATCAAACTTAAGTTGTGTGACAATTTTCTCTTGGGTTTCTTCACAAGCTTGAAATGAGGTCACATTGCTTTCCTCCACGTATTCACAGATTTTTGTGTTGCTGCCCAGAACTCCTTTGGAGTTAGAAAGTTATTTTCCCCCCTGAACACTGCCATTAACCCACTGAAACCTCTTCATATTCCCAGCTCAAATTTTGTTGGTGGAATTTTATTGAAAATGGTTGAATCGCCCAACAAATTGTTGAAAGTTTTGGACTAAGATTTTTTTGAAATTTCTGAACTGCCTGAAATTAGAGATTGTATCCTAAAACATTCCACCAGAGATCTCATAATAATCTTTCATTACAAATAGTAATCCCTGGGTTTTTCTAGTTGAGATTTAGTAGACATTGGCCATTTATTGTCCACAAAGTATATGGTATGCACATTTGAGGTAAATTTTGGTTTGAACATTTGAGCTCAGGTTGCAGTGAAGGTTTTTTCTTTTCTTTTCAATTTTTTTGATATAAAAAATTTGGTGAACTTTTCTGAATTTTAGCAAAATTAGTCTAATTTACTTACACTACAATTTTTTCTTAATTCCAAAATTTTACCATAGTTGCTCAAGGTTGCCATTTGAGGTTACAGCCGTTTCCAGTTAGTATGGTAACAGCCCATGACTTATAGTGTAATTCTCCTAATGTCACTTAGGGTACATTACAGTGTTTAGGTTGCTGGTTTTCATATTTGAAATGGATAATTTAGTAGGGAAGGGCAGTATATTTTACTTCTTTGTGTAATCCCTAAATCATTTGGGCAGATGAATGCTGTGCTTAACAAATTTTGTAAAGCACCGGACAGAAAATTCTAGTGTATTTTCAGGTCACATTACAAAGCATAAATTTTTTGTGGGGCATTTCAGAAAATGAAATGTCCGGATGAGCACATGTCCCACTATTCAAATTGCCGCACATAGTTTTGTTTTGTTTTGTTTTTCTGGTGATACCCTGCAGGTACCTGCCAGATACCCATCAAGCATCACAGGAAAATGAATATAAATGATTTTTCTGTTGCAGCACTTTACATCAGGTAATGCTTTTTAGAGCACGGATGTTCCCAAAATAAGCACCCCTCAGCTCCGCCTTGGGCAGGTGGGGGGGGGGGCACTTATGTCAGGAACGCCACACTCCATGGGCATGGGCACTTTTTCCTTTGTATTTTCAGGTGGCTTAAAAAAACAAGAAAAAATTCCATTCTTTAAGCAGGGAAAGGTCCTGCTATGGGGGGCCTTCCGGATTTTCAAACTTCCTCAACCTACTGGTCTCGGGATTTCAAATCTGGAAGCAGGACCTTCTCCTATACAAAAAGTAAAATCACTGACTGAAGACAAATGAATGAATGAATGAATGAATGAATTTTTCATGGTGAAATGGAGAACAATTGGAAAGAAAATACCTAACTACAATAACCATGCATTTGGTGTTCCATACAAAATACCATGTACACTTACTTTGGGTACTTATCCCCACCTGAATCCAATGAGTATGTCCGGACATTTGTACATGCTTTCTCCCAAAACAAATAGCTGTAACAAACTCAAAAGCACTGCACTTTCCACGCCAGTTGGAACAACTCCCATGCCTTCAGTAAGTTGGTGATGACTGCTCATTTGTTGGCTAGTTGGTTCCTGAACTTTGTTGCTTCAAGAGGTGGTGGTGGTGGTGGTTTCTCAGTACAGTGTCGTAGCTGGCCCTTTAGTATCCATGTAGTTTGTGATAGTCTCTCTCACTCTTGGTGACTTTAGAGGACGTTCTTGGACAGCAGATTGTTGTGCTAAAGCCAGCTTCATATCCCCGCATCATGCACACGACAAGCAAGCAAAAGGTCAAGAGTTAAGACGTGATGGTAAGGGGATCAACTGCTTTGCATGCATGTAAAGTAGCCTTACTTTTTGTCTTTGTTGCTGCTTCCAACTTCGCTGCACCTCATCCTTCTATGTCACCTAATTGCTAGTACAAGGGCCAATTTCGCATGGAGATTCTTTCTAACAAAAACCCATTCTTAACAAAACTGAATCTGTCCCCTCCTTACCTCTCCTCCCTCTGTCTAATTAGTCCACTTTTGCATTAAGGTGTCAGATTGTAAGTCATGATACTTAAGTCATTTCACTTAAGAATAATTTACTCCCATGTCTCACAAACACAAAATAAACTGAACCCTTTGATTTATGGTAGAGTTGTAGGCAAGTGCTTTAGCGCCTAAGTAGACTTAGGGTGACTTTAGATGAGGGTCCAAGGTCCAGGGATGAATGAATTCAAGCAATCTTATTGGTCAAAAGCTTTAAATTGGTCCCAATGCCTTTAGACAATGGTCCAAGACCAAAAAGTGGCAAATTGAGGCTAAACCTACATGGCACCTGTTTTGGAGGGAAGATCAATTGGTTCGGACCAAAAAACACTGCTAAAAGGAGAGCCCCTGATTTGGAGAACCAAGAATCCAGCTAAGGACCAAGGTACAGTCCAACTCAAGGATTCAATTTGCTTCAAATCAGTCCAAATTGGTTCCTAGGAAATTGGACCCTGGACCCTCCTCTAAAGTGGGCCTTAGGCACAATCCCTCCATGATTAGGGTTGCCAAGAAGACATCCCTCTACTGGGGACGTCCCTTTGGCAACACTCCAAAAAGGTTTTTCTTTAATGTTCTTTTTTAAACCTAAAGTATTATTATTTTTGTGAAGGTGAAGGTCCAAACTTACCCTAAAGGAAGATCAGGAACAAGGATGAGAATAGTAACTCACCAAGAATTTGATGTGGTGATGGGAACAATTATGGGAACACTTGTGCCCCATTCATTCCTTTGGCATGCTTGTTGCTCAACTTGTCACCTCCAACATCCATTTGGTGCCCCCCCCCCAATTGTCCACCCTATGTCGCCACTGTTCTTTGCCATGGCCAAACAACTATTGAAAGAAAAGAAAAAATCATGTCCTTGTTATCAACATATTATCCTTGTTGCTGGTTTGGTAACCAAGGAAAATAAACCAACATCATCCATCTTGGTGCCCCTACCACAACATATCCTCACCTTCTCATCCCCCATTGTCCCATGCCATCTTTAATCATCACCTCATTGTTCCCTATAATTATCATCATCTCTTGCCTTCTTTTGTCATTGCCCCCACCACCATCTTTCAACATCACACGTCATCACCATGCCATCATTATAAGGAATCCTATCCATATTAAATCATATGTTTGCGACTTGTGTTCAAATCAATCATTTTTATGATTATTGTTTTAACTATCCTATATTGCACCATAGTAAAAATGATTTGTAATCGCATATTTGATTACAACATGGTTTAAATTGTAGATGCAACTATGACTTGCAACAATTGTTGATTTGGATGAAAATGAAGCTAAAAATGCATTCATATCATTCACAATTGACAACATCCAACATTAAATAAAAATTTAATTGTTTTTATGACCGGTAATGTGATTCATAAGTGATTAGACAAAATGTGGATCGTGTTGAATTTGAATTATGATTAAATATAATAGTTGCAAATGTACATGTGTTAGTGGCTAGCTAATGCATGCAATATGACATGTTGCCTTAAGTAGTCCTTAAATACCCTAAATAACTTAAGCAACTCCTAGGTACGCCCTTAGGTACCTTAGTTAAGATGGGTAGCCCCTACTATGTAGCTTCAATAGTTCAATCAACCCCTACATGTACCCCAAATAACTTAAACAACCCCTACACAACTTAGGTAGCCCATAGGTACGCCTCTATGTAACCTATAGTAGTACAAAACCATGGTTTTTATGCTAGTTTTTTTATACTAAATTCAATCAAATTTCTAGTCATAATGGACAATGGACAATTTTGGCTATATAACTAAAAACAAACCAATCATCTATGAGATAAGCTTGATTGAGTTCAAATGACTAAGATGATTGAAACATGTATGATTTGATTTGATTAAAAAAAGTCAAGTTGATTTAATATCCTATATGGCCAAATAAATAAATAAACATAAATATCATTATTTTTGAAAAAATGTCATAGGTATGATTTGTCAAACTATCACAAGTTTATTAAAACTATTGTTAGATTGGATTATTCAAAAGAACAAAAAATCATTTTTTAAAGAAATAATTGGGCTGCCAATAATTGTTAAATTTGTGTTTAGTTCTCCAAATGGTTTTCATTTTTTAAAACCATTATAATGTGGCCACATGTCAACTTTTTTGCATATTGACATCCAAATACATATAAACATTTTAAATATGTATTTCAAAGAGTCAAATGTAATGTTTTAAATTATGTATTTGGACTATAAATTCAAATGTAACACTTTTAATGATGTGTAATTTTCAAATTCTGAATTTCACAAACACATCCAATTTCTAAAAAATCTCAAATTTCATGTGTCAAAAAATTACATATTAATTAGAATTGAAATTGGCTAAAAACTCAAATATAATATTTTTACTTTGAAAATTTTAATCTCATAATGACATATAATTTATTATTTTTCAAATTTTCAAATGTCAACATATTTCATAATGAAGTTGATTGAAAATGTCTTTAATTGGTTAAAGCATGGTAAAGTATACAAAAAAAGTTGAAGAAAAAATATCAAGTTTAAAAAAGAGGTACTTTTTCACAAAAACGTAAGAAAGTAGGTTCAAATTTTACTTAAATTTCGTTTTGAAACTATTGAGCCCTCAATTGGGTTTATTGTAAATCAACTACAAAATTTCAAAACTTTGGAATAATAAAAGTGGGGAATAAGTACATTTGAAATTGATTGGTCAAAATGGTGTTCAAACCTACTTTTTCATTAGAAAATATAATGAAATATACATGTATGAAGTTATAACATAAAGATCATTGTATATTTAAGGGGATGACAAAAAAAAAAACTCAACTTTGTCTTTGGTATAATATAGTTGACAAATACTTCAATCAAATCTTACATTGCAAAAAGTAGGTTTTAAAAGCTATTTGCATTTTAAAAAGTAATGAAATTTTTTTAAATTAATGTGTAATAATGAAAAAGTATTTTGTTATCTATCATTCAATTAAAAAAATTAAATGTATAACAATCTTGTGATGGGTTTTGGTCCCATTTTTTGTTCATTTGACAAGTAAACTAGCAAGTATTTTTCGTTGTACATTTTACTATGCTTTCACCCTAATGTCATTCTTATTATTATTCTATACTTGTGCCTAAAAAAATCATTTGTTATTGAATTTCAAGTGCAAGTTTTTACTCAAAACTCAATATCTAATACACTTTAAGTCTAAACCATATCTGTTACATCATATTCATTGAGGTCTTTCCAATAACACCAAGTGTGTGCCCAAACTTTTTTAGCCAGAGTTTGAAATCCAACTTTCATTATCACTAAAAATTGAGATTTCATTTGTTAGTAAATTTCTAATGATAAACATAATTTACTCTTTCATGGACCTTAAGTCTAAAAATTACAAAACCACCTCCATTAAATCCTATTCATCGAGAGATTTTCAAAAACATCCAGAGTTTACCCCAAATATTTAGCCTAAGATTGAAATTAGAATTCCATTTTCATTCAAATTTGATTTTTTCATTTGTTATTAAATTTTCAGACATAAATTTATTCAAAATTTAGTATCTTTTGCACCTTAAATCCAAAAATTATGAAACTACCACTAGTAAATTCTAGTCATTGAGGGCTTTCCAACAACCCCAAGAACATATTCAAACATTTTAGCCTAAGTTTGATCTCCAATTTTCACTAAAAACTTGATTTTCATTTATTATTAAATTTCTATGGACAAAAATTACTCAAGATTTAATATCTCCTATTGATCATTGAAAGCTTTCCAAAAATATCAAGAGCATGCCCCAATTGCCCCAATTTTTTAAAAAATACTCATTGTATTTTCAATGATAAAATTAACATTCATTAACTTTTGCACCATAGGTCCAAAAACTTGGTGCACCTTTATTCATTGAGAATCTAGTGGTACCAAGAGCATGATAAGAAGTGCCATGGCTTAGGAGATCTTAATGTGAGATTTTCAAAAAAAAAAGTTCCTTTATTTAATAATATGATTATTATAAATAAAAATTAAACACGAAAACCATATTATATTTTCATTTATATTAGTAATTAAGTTTTTTTAAAAATAGTTATATATATTTTTTCAATTTCAATGTTACCACATCATCAAAAGTAACACTATGATTACAAGGTGTCATATTTGGATGACTAATTTCAATCTCATTAATCATAGTAGTCAAACCAGATAATTCCAAATAGGTGCCACATTTGCCACATGTATAATATAATGTCTAATTTGACTAATAAAACATTTAGTCATAACAAACATACCTAGTTTTGATGTTATTCAAATTAGACACAATTAATCATTTCATACTAGTAATTTTAATTCTATAATCAATTTAATCACAATTAGACTAACATAAAAACCATGTTTTGTAAAAGTGTTGGGAAACCTAGGTAGCCCCTTGGTAGCCCTTAAGTAACCAATCAACTCCTAAGTAGGCCCTAATTAAACCCCTAGGTGCCCTCATTAGTTTAGGTAACCCTCAACTAGTTTAGGCAACCCCTAGTTAGGCCCATTGGTACCTAGATAGTGTCAACAACCTTTACATAGACCCCTAAGTGCCCTAATTAATCTAGGTACCTTTAGGTACCCTAAATAGTCTAGGTAACTTTTAAGTACCCTAAGTAACCTAGGTAGCCCCTAGGTAAACCCAAGGTACCTTTAGGTACCCTAAATAGCCTAGGTAGCCCCTAGGTAAGCCCCTATGTACCCTAAGGGGACTAGACAACCTCTCAATAACCCTGAAGTAGCCCAACAATCCCTAAGTAGCCTTTAGGTAATTTATTTAACCTAGGTAGCCCCTAGGTACCTTAGGTAGCCTAAGCAACCCCTTGGTAACCCTAGGTAGCCTATCAACTCCTATGTAGCCCCTAATAGCCTATTTAGCATAGGTAGGACCTTAGGTACCCTTGACAGTTCTTAGGTACCTTAGGGAACCCCTAGGCAAGCCTTAGATACCCTAAGTCATTTTCATAGCCTAGGGTAGATTGAATACATCACTTAGGTTTGAAAAAATGTTTATCAAAATGTGGATCCATTTCATATTATATAAAAAGAAGTTGGTACAATGGTAAGCACTTACTCTTCAATTTGGAGGTGAAGGGATCAAATCTTTATTATTGCAACCCATTTACCTTAGTCTAGTATAGATAGTTTAGGTTCCTAATATAGGTCAAGGTTTCTAACCTAAGCCACCTAGGTTAGATTGCCCAACCTAGTAAGCACCTTAGGCAAGGTGGCCTAGCTTAAGCCAACCTAAGTAGGCTTTGTAGTGCCATTTGTTCAACTTGGAACTTGTCACATCTCAACATTTTAGTGGTCAGAAAACTCCCCACATTTCCACATTTTAGTTGTAAAATTGATCACAAATGATCATGCCATGTAAAGGGATGTCATTACAATTTTTAGTCATAAAACCAATTGTAATTGATTGTGCCATGTAGGCTAGATGTCAATTGGATGAAAAATGGCTATAAGTTGTGCCTCAATTTGATTGCCATTTTGACTTGGCACCACATAATTTTTTTGTGATTAAAATTTTATGTGACTTGTTTAAAGATTAAAGTGATTAAAGAAATTTTCATCACATGTATCATTTACACTTGAAAACTCAATTATTAATATGCAAATTCTTTGTAATGTATCCCCATCATCTTATCACTAACCTTGCCACCACCCCAATTGCCACTTCACCTAGCACCATCCCCCATCATCCACATTGTCATGTCAACATTTTCCCAATATAATCCAAGCTAGACTAAAATGCCCCATTATAGTTCCCAAAAAAAACTATGTCTTAGGAATTGTTTTTCTAAAGAATGTTTTTATATTGCCTAAGTTGTGATCATCCTTAAGAAGATTTAGCCATATATTTATATATATGAAGTTCAAAAAAATTTATCAAGTTTTTAAATTTATTGATTTGATGCACTGTAGAAATAATGATCATTCTTATTATTTTTCACTTCTAGCAATAGAAACCTTCCAAAATCATTTCATTGTCAAATTATTCATTTTTAATGCTTTGTTTTTTGCAAAATAATCTAGTAAAAAAAAACTAGTCATAGGAGATATTTTAGGATGTGAGGATGGCAACCCTACCCTCCATCAACTCACAATTAATACCTTGGAGTCATTTAGGGCAACAATGAAAGAACACCCACCATCAAACCATTTGGATTGATGGTGGTTAGACAAGAAGCTTTTTTTTCATTGGGCTCCCATCCCACAACTACCCAACATGGAGAACACATTTTTTGTTGTATTTTTTATATTAAAAAATTAACCTTTTATATTGTACCTAACAACCTTTAGACATTGAAAAATTCCCCCCAAAAAATTAGGCAAATATTAAAATTTCCTAAAAATAGCTAGATATACCTTTTACATTCTAAAAATAGTGGTTGCAACTACTTAAAAAGTCCTTTTGGGTTTTTTATTCCTTAAATTTCAAACTTTTAGAATATGTACATCAATATATTGCAATATATTGTCCTAGTGAAAAAATTGGATTAAATTGGAGCATCTTGGTTTGTGGGACACCTTGGTTTCGCTTCGATGATATTAAGAAAATGTATAGATATTGATGAGGATGTTGTGGAAAATGACAAGGGACAACAAGAGGACATGGGGAATGGCAAGGTGATAATACAAAATTTGGAAAATGATATAAAGGAATAATGATGTTATGAGTCACAACAAATGACAACAAATAATAATTAAGGAAGATGGGTTGATAATGGGGAATTGTAAGTTAAGGATTGGGAATGGTGAGATGATGGTGAAGAATGGTGCTCTAAGCATGTGATGGGGAATGATGATGGATGATGGGTTGATGATAAAAAATGGAAAATAATAATAGGTTGATTATGGGAAATAAAAGGTTAATGCTAGGGAATAACTGATTGATGAAAAGCAATGGTGGAGAATAGTTAAGCAAATATGAGTTTATTATTGAAAATTTGAAAGTATAGATGATGGATAAAAGGTGGCAAGGTAAGCTCATGACATTTTTTTCCACCACAAAGGATGAATGACAAGGGCACCACATTGAAAGCCATTGACATAATTTTTATCTTGATTAATTTATTTTTTCATGCAACAAATAACCAACAAGGGATGATAGGGGTGCTAGGGTGGATGTTAAGAAAAATGGTAGTTGGGTGATGAACAAACAATAGACATGATAAGTGGTGCCAAAACTGACATTAGGGGTGTTAGGAAGGTCAATGTCATGTGCATTAAATAGGACATTAAAGATAAAAGGAAATGGATGAGCTTCCATGATGTAATAAGTCCAAATTCTCACATGAACAAAACATGTATAATTTAAGTTTTAAAAAGAAAATGTAAAATTTTTCATCCTTTCTAGAGGGTATATAAATAATGTATTGAGATGTCTACAAACTAAAAGACACCCTTTGCAAGTTAACTTAGGGAACCTCTAGGCTAGGCTAAGTAACTTAACATGTCTAGGTCATGTAATTAGCCTACCTAGGCGGATACACACATTGTAGGTTAGAAATATGAAGACTTGAACCTCTCATCTTCACATTGAAGGACTAAGAATCCTTAACCATTGCACCACACATTTCACACAAATTATTTTATGTTTTGTCATCATATTATTATGATTCTAACGTATTTAGGTAGCCTAGCTTAACTACCTAGGTTACTTAAATAACCTATTGACCAACTTCACTACCTACCTAACTACATAGCCTAGCTAACTACTTGCATAACTTGTTTAAACTACTAGTAGGTAGGTAACCAAGTTAGGGAAGTAGGTAAGTAGGTAGGTTAAGTAAGTACGGATAAATGCAAGCTATTGTGTGCCTAATTTTTTTTCACATGGTGTTTTTTAATATGTTGTTCACATTGATTAAAATGGTCCTTAATGTTTGTTTAATAAGATTGTAAAATGTTACTCACTTCTATGAGGAATATTGTTATACTAATAAACCCAAGTTGGATCACAATCAAATTCTTTATATTGACCACATGATGGACTTCAAACAATTCATGCAATTTTGTCACAATACATATTTTATGTGCAAATGAACTTTGATTTTTCATTGTTGTTAATTACTACTTTGAAAAATTGTTGTGGAGGACTAGCTTGCTAAAATTGTGATTTAAAGTGACATTGGCAATAAAAATGTTATTTAAATGGACTATTGAATGGCAACAAAATGATTCAACTTTCAAAAGTCCTTTAGGAAAACATTTTAGAATATTTTTACGATATATATATAATTTTCTTTGTGATGTATAGAATATTTAAATGAATCTTTTTTCTTTTAAAAAATAAATTGGATGATTCAATTGTCATGGGAAAAGGATGATGTTCTCAAAACACATGTTTTTAACATTAAATTGTGTCCAAAATGGACTTTTCAATTGTTAAAAATCATCCCCTATAGCTTACAACTACCCATAGGTTAAGTAGGTAGGTTAGGTAAGTTATTATGTTACCTTCCTAGCTTAACTATTTACTTACTTAACTAGCCTACATCACAAACTTTGCATTGTGCATGATTTGGTAATGAAACACATGTGACATTTGTAAATCTTCATAAGTTTGTAATTTTTTCACATAAATGTTGTGCATTTAAACATATATTATGCACATACAAATATGATGAAAGATTTTCAAGGTAAAAATAAGGGAATAGGAGCCTATCCAAGACAAAGATTAAATGTTTAGCAATGTATAATATTGGAATATTTTGCAAAATATGCTTAAAAATCAAATTTTAAACATTTAAAATTTTTATGAATCCAAAAAATGTTACATTACATTAAAATGTAAAGGTGTACATAAAAAAAAATTCATAAAATTTTTATTTAAAAATCATTTCAAGATTTTTAAAAAGTTCGTTAAGCAACAAAAATAGTGGTTACATTGTCTTAAAAGTGCTTTTAGATTTTCCATATCAAATTCATTTCAATTTTTGTGAAATGTTCTCACAATACATCACAAATATTGTTGTACAAGTTCATCCAAAAATTTCAATGTTAACTTAAATAACCATTTATTGCAATGAAAATTAAATAGTGGTTATGTCCTAGAGGGGCTTGTTTTATTTTGTTTTTATCTTTCATCTAACATCTTTCATCCATGTTGGATTTATTTTTTTCATTTTATTTACAAATATTTCATGTTCATGTTTTAAATGTACAACATTTGTGTGTAAAAACTATGAAAACATTGAGAACACATTTTACATGATTTCCATTACCAAATTGTGGGATGCAAAGTTTATGATGTAATTATATCTATTTCAAGATGGCGTAGAAGCTTGCCATTTACTACTATGATTAAGTTCGGATAGTAGTGAAAAAAGTCTTAATCATAAAAACCATGTTTTGATGTAGTGGTGTTTCTAATGTTTAAGGTTCCATGCAAGCTTAAGGTGTTTTGCATAAATGACCATGCATTAGTTTTAATCAATGTAACAACATCATCATTTCTAATCTTTGAAACTATATATATACAAATGATGAACCCCACCTAAGCCATATTTGTGTCCTCCCCTCCTTGTGCAACATGATGAACACAAAACAACCAATGAAAAGAAGCACCACCCCACCTTGCAACAAGGCAAGAACAAATATGAAGAACATGAAGAGAACCAACACAAGGAGACACTAGCTCCCACCCTTGCTACCTTGTAACATGATGAGCATTGTAAAGACCAATGCAAGGAGACCCC
>Ga0116227_10004324_pt1 | contig 30843 bp, 27 predicted proteins | sample S1TSphgellanicum_FD_89693 | JGI IMG/M metagenome (GOLD analysis project Ga0116227, IMG submission 89693) | Host-associated microbial communities from peat moss isolated from Minnesota, USA - S1T2_Fb - Sphagnum magellanicum MG | ecosystem: Host-associated > Plants > Peat moss > Unclassified... | reverse complement strand
TGGATTCCATTGGTCAATAAATCAGAATAGTTACACCTGAAAAAGAGAAAAAAAAAACCCTACACCACAAAAATCCAACTAATATGTGTGCAGGAGCAAGCAACATTGGCAAACCTGATAAGCCAAGGTATAAGCATATCATAGGCAACAAAAAGAAGCCTTTTCTTGCTTGGAGTCAATATAAAAAGGAGCCCCAAAAAAAAAAGAAAAAAAAAAGAAAAAAACAAACAACAAAAAAACCCCAAAAAAACAAGAAACAAAGAAAGAAGGGATTGAAAGTCATGAAAAAAAGAGTTGATGGGGATTATTTCCTTTGCTTTGATCCCATGATAGGCTATAATGAAGCAAATCCTTCCCCCCCCCCCACCCAAACCCCCCAAAAAAAAGGTAATTCCTAGGGCTAAAGAAAATATGTTTTAAAAAAAACCTAAAGGAAACTCCAAAGGGGGAAGGATGAGCTCAGCCTAAATTAATAATACCAATTGGGTATCAAAGGCCTAGGCTATATAGTGTTGCCCAAGTTTAGAAAAAAGAAAGAAGAAGAAGAAGAAGAAGAAGACATGAAGGGAAAGCAAAAGGAAAGAGGGAAAAAAAAAAAAGGTGCCAAAATTATACAAACTTCCAAAACAAACAAAGCATGTGAAGCTAAAGCTAAGCTAAGCTTGTTTCATCATGGAACAACACCTGAGTCTCCCCATTGGTTTCTTGGGAATCAGAATCATCCAACTACTTGCCTTTGGGTAGCCTAGTCAGTCAAATGGGGACCACCCAAATTTCTTTCTTGTGTCTAGTCAAAAAGGACATTAATGGGTTTTTTTGACTCTTTTGGAGCATATTTTTTTCTCTCTCTCTCTCTCTCTCTCTCTCTTTCTTTTTCTCATAGAGGCTAATTAAACACTCTAGCGCCAACGTCCAAGAGTGATAGCTCAATGGTATATATGGCTCTTGTTTGATACCACAAAGATCCTTGGTAGCGGATTTTATTTTATTTTATTTTATTTTATTGGGCTTTTGTTAATTTTTTAAAATATAGCTCATCCAAAAAATAAATAAATCATTCCATATATCAAAAATAAAAAATAAAAATCAAGGAGTTTTCTAATACCTATTGGAACTTGGATTTATTATTATTAGAATAATAAATATGGCGAAATTATTATTTAAATATGGCGACTTGGATTTTTGTTTTTAGGTTGAAATCTTCTTGCAGTTTGGATGTATTTCAAAAAAAAAAGAAAAAGAAAAAAATGTTATTCTTCTTCAGATAGTTTGTGTGTGTGTGTGTGGAAAAAAAATTTCATTATTGCGATGATTCTAGTTCCTTTGTCCCGTGGTGGTATTGGGTGAATATGGGTGGGCTCCTCCTTTGTCCGACTCATCGCTCCTCCGACGACTACCAAGATTCAAAAACATACACCCGAATTCCCCGCCGGCTGTTGTGGATTGTTTCCGATTGCAGCAGACCCATCCACCCCCACCCCCACCGAATTATCACACCTAAGAAGTTATATAGGCACCTATGTAGTGATCGGTTATCTTGGAGATTGTGAATTTGTTTTGGGCCCCAACGGAGAGGCTCCCATTCAACAAAGGCCCTGATTTGATCCCATTTGTTGTTTATAATTATTATAAGAAAAAAATCCGTCAATAGTATAATGTCCGATTGGGCCACTACACACTCCGCTTGATAAGAGAGCCCTAATTGACCAAACCAAAATCCGTCAATTGTATGTCCGATTTGGGCCACTACACACTCCGCTTGATAAGATAGCCCTAATTGACCAAACCAAAATCCGTCAATCCTATGTCCGATTTGGGCCACTACACACACGCTTGTTAAGAGACCCCTAATCAACCAAACCAAAAATCCATCAATTGTATGATGTCCAATTGGGCCACCGCACAGGCTCGTTAAGAGCCCTAATCGACAAAACCAAAATCCATCAATCATGTGTCCCAATTGGAACACAAGGACTTGTTAAGAGAGCCCTAATCGACCAAAACCAAAATTCGTCAATAGAATAATGTCCAACGGGGCCACACCGGCTCGTTAAGAGCCCTAATCGACCAAACCTTGCCCGTTCTCTAGTAGCTCAAAGTGGGGAGTGACTTGTGCATGTGCGGTGAGGGAGTGAACAATTGATTTTCTTAAGTTTGAGATATTATTATTATTATTGTTATTATGTTTTTGGAGTTATTATGAATTTGTCGGATCCAAATTTGGTGTAAAGTAGTAACGCCCGAGGCGCAAAGAGTTTCAGAAGTAAGCGCTCACTCGAGGTGAAGCTAAGGGGCGATTACTTCTACAACTCGCCCACTCTAAGGGCGTTACCAATTATAAAATCAACACGAGTTTTTTATTTAGAAATATTTTTTTCTTGTGATATTTGGTGGGTAATCGTTGGGTATTATAATGGGAAAAAAATTGACATAGTTAGAGCATTTTCGGAAAATGAAAATGCTTGAGGAGAGCTATGGAATGCCCAAGCCTCGGGGGGCATTTCATTTTTCGAAATGCCTCCATGGGAATTTTTACTCTTTGTCAGCATACCTCCAAATACACTAAAAGATATAAATCTTGGGAGGAATCAATGGGTGGGTTGGGAACTTGAGATGCAACAAAATATTTTATTTTTGCATACATCTTGTTGCAATAAAAAAAAATTAGCTAATTGAATTTTTGGCAAGAATTTTCACTAAGATAGCCACCAATCTTTGTAATATTAATTCTTGAGACACTCACCCATAACATGGCTAGCCTTCATGGAGAGTAAAATAATTGGTGTCCGCACATGCTTGATTCAGTAATTCGTGATTGGCTGGAGCCCTCCCCCCTGGGTCCCTTGAGAGTCATGAGTGGAAATATGTGAGCCCTGCATCCTAGTCTTTGTTATATTAATTCTTGAGACACCCACCCATAACATGGCTAGCCTTCATGGAGAGTAGATTTCAATCTGGTCTGCAGTTTTTTTGCCTTTGGCTCATCTTTCACCAAATTATCTTTGCATGATATTGATCTGTTTGGCACATCCTGGCAAACCTTCAAACCACCAACCCACTTTCCTTGAAAGCCTAAACTTGTGGCAAACTATAAAAACCAAAAAAAGCAACAATCTCCACAAATTACGCAAACTAAGAATAAAAAAGGATCTTAAGTGGGTATTATAAGCTTGTGTTAGACAAGTAGTCAAGTCACTCTACAAATTATAAGCCAACAAAAATGGATAGAGAAACTTAGTGCCAGAAACTTGTACCCAACAAAATCTCCCTGAAAATGCAGTCGTCAGATTCATGATCCAGCATTCTGAAGGTTATATGCTGAGATTTTTGCCAAGATGGGGTGAATGCCAAATGACATCAACCAAATGATTTTACATTGCGTGAGCTCAGCTCCGTGGTGATTGCAATTCTTTAAACGTTGTTAAGTGTTGTTCCTCCATAGTTAAACAAATGGTATGCAAGGCTGAGAGCTGCCTGCTTTTCGTACCTATTCTGCCTTTCCAGAGGAGGAGGCACACTGGGATTCTGAAAAAAATGTTTTCACATTCTGTAACCATTGAAAAATCCATGCCTTTGTTAGCGAACAAATCAATGAAAAACTATGAAATCAATCAATCCAGTGCAAACTATGAAAAACCCAGCAAGGAGGAATATGAAAAAATAAAATTCCAACTACAAAAAGACCATGCCAAAGGCGTGAAACAAACATCTAAATATATATAAAAATAAAACATGTGATGAGAACTGCCGCACAGTACTTAACAAAGAGCTAAAGTGTGGATAGCAAGTCCTGGCATTTCATCCATTTCACAAGCTCCAAGCTCCTCATAGGATGCTTGTTTGAATGCAAACGTGATATTTGAGTTTATGCTCAAACTTGGCTGCATCTGATATGCAGTTTGGATAAAAATTTGGAGAATATCTCCAAACACCAGTATCCATGAAATTGCAGAGAAATCTCCACAACAGCAATTTTTTTTAATGTAACATGAACAAGAGTGCATTCATAACCTTATGAGAGTTTCTCACAAAGTGTCAGACCATCACAAACTTCTTCATTGCAGATAGCAGTGACATGACAATGAATACAGTTCTAAAAATGCTAAACCCTAAACCCTAAAACCTTATGAGAGTTGTACACAATGTGTCAGACCATTGTCACCTTCTTCACAAATAGTAGGGATGAGCTGCCATGACCATCACCTTCATCAATTTGAAGGTAATGTGACAATCAGTGTGGTTCTAAAAATGCTAAACCCTAAAACCTTATGAGAGTTGCTCACAAAGTGTCAGACCATCATCGCCTTCTTCATGCATAGCAGTGATGAGCTGCCATGACCATCATCTTCATCAATCTGAAGGTAATGTGACAATTAGTGCAGTTCTAAAAATGCTAAACCCTAAACCCTAAGCCCTTATGAGAGTTGCAAACAACATGTCAGACCCATCACCTTCTTCATCATGAAGATGAGCAATGACGAGCTGCCATTGTCTACCAATTGACTTCATCAGCTCCTGTTGGTGGGTGTAGATAAGTATGTATATGTAAGAATCCACTCAAAATCTGGGCAAAACCAATGTACAAAAATCTGTGTCATCCTGAGTTTCTTTTGCATTTCTGGAAGCAATGGCTATGTAAAATCAAGCTATCCACCAAACCCCCCAACATACACAACAAGTTTGGAATCGTCATGAATGGTGAAAAAACTATACACAGAAGAAGAGAGGGTTTATGTAAAGGGACATTTTGGCTATATCGATTCTGCAAAAACCTATGTTATGTTGTACATTTTGGCTATTGATTCTGAAAAAACCTACAGTTATGTTGAACATTTTGGCTATGTTGATTCTGTAAAAAACTACAATCACTTCAAACATTTTGGCTATGTTGATTCTGAAAAAACCTATGTTACATTGAACATTTCAGCTTCTGACAATTCAATGGTCCTAAGGAAGGAAGAGTGTTGAAGAAGAAGAGTAGGGTGAGAGACACACCAAAGTAAGTACCTGTGGCATGTTGCACCAACATCTGGTGATGATGCTTGAACCTTGGTTTGCAGTCTTTTTATATCTACCACTGGAAGGGTTGACAATGAATAAGAATGTTGCAGCAGCAGCAGGAGGGAGAGCTGCATGCCAGCTTCAACAACCAACAACAACAACAAAAATGGCAAGGCTTCAAAATTTTGCTTGCAGTTTTTGAAGCTGTGAAATGATGCAAACAATATGTGTGAACAGCAGTTAGTTGATGGAAGAAGATGATGTGAGGAGGCAAAATGGGGGAGGACATCATCATCTCCATTTTGTTTGTTGGATCTGGTTTTGAGACATGAAGAAATAGATACAAACACAAAGCATGAGGATCATCCATGGAGCTGCTCTCTGGATTTGTTTGCAAGAAGCTAGGTACACATGCTCTCTGCCTGTTGCATCAGGAATCTTCAGAAGGAAACCAACCTGTTGTTTTGACACTTGATCCCAGGAGAGAGAGAAAGAGAGCAGCAGCAGCCAAGGGACAAGCCCTGTATCTATGAACCAAACTCCTCTTGAAACCCTATTTGTCATAGCCATGGCAAAGAGAAAGAGAAGCTGAAGGATTTCTCCGAGAGAGAAAGATGGGTGAAAAATCGGACTTGTGGGTATCGCGTAATTCAACTCTCTCTCTCTTGAAGGACGCCACCCCAAATCCAGAAACCATGTTGTCGATTTTCCGCATTTTTCTTCTTCGAGCAAAAAAACACTGCAAGTTCAGGAAACTGGATTAGGGTTTCCACTGAAGAATAATGAGCTTGTGCGTGGGTTGACTTACTGACATCTGGATTCCGTGGAGAGAGAGAGATTCTCCTGAAGACTTAAATAAGTCAACGATCCGCAAAGACCACGCGCCACAACATCTGGGTACAAGTACTTGGTCTTCATCTTCTTCTTCATCATATCAGCGAAAGAGAGAGAGACGGAGACAGAGAGAGATTCTTCAAGATTCAAAGAAGAATTTGCACTTAGTGTTCAAGGGGTTGTTTCTTCAAGATATTTGCAGCTGTTTGTCTGTTGCTTTCTGTTGCTTGGTGGGATACCCAGCAAGGATTTGATTCTCGGGTGGGTGTTGCTTTTTTTCCCCCCCTGTTTCTCTTTCTTACACGCAGATTGACTGCTTTGCTTGCTTGCTTTCTTTGCAAAAAAATGATGCATTCTTTCTTTGGTTCAAGTATGAAAGGGGCTTCTTTGCTCAACTCTTGAGAATTGCAGCCCAAGTTTTCAGAAAAATCCTTGTTGGGTTTGCTTCACAATGAAGCCAAGAAGAGCCAAGTGTTGGGTGGCGTTCATGAGCACCTGACAAGTGATATCATCGGTTTTGTTTCTCTTCTATCACCACTGTTTAACACAGAAAGAATTCACCACTAAGCACATACACACACATATGCAAGCTTTCTCTACATTATCTAGGAGTTGGGGTTCTCACACAGAGAGAGAGAGAGAGAGATCCTGATCTGCAGCTCAGAATTCACAAAATTCCCATTTGGCAGGGTTAGAAGCAGAAGTCTTGGGTGCAAAAGAATGGATTCTGGAGCTGAGCATGCTGTGGCAGAGCAACCAAAGCCAGTAAGAAGCTCTGCTGCTAAGATGCAACCCCATTGAGAAGAACAGTCTCTGGATTGTTGTGCTGAACAGTGGTTCTCTTCAGATTGCTCTTGCTGTATACACCATCTGTTGTTGAATGAATGAATCACTGTATCTTTTTTTCCTTCTCAGGACACCCATCTACTTACTTACATTCTGTATGAGAAATGCCGGGTTTTGACATGAACATCCTTCACTGTAAGAGATGATCATGGAATGGAGAAGACAGCAAATACCTTGGATCCTCCACTTTCTCTCGTGCTCTCCTTCTGCTTGTAGTTTGAATGGATGAAGGATTGCTCTTGACTTTTTCTCTGCGAAGATTATTGAACTCAGGTCAATAGATTCAGATTCAATCTTCCTGTGTCCTGCTTCCTTATTTTTACTTCTTCCTGAGCTCTGAACAGAGCTGAGGTCCCTTGATCTTGGCTTGATTTGTGAGGAGGGCTGTGAGTAACTGACAAAGTTCAAGCCAAAAATGTTTATTTTTTGTAGTTCTGAATGGTGCAGAGGATTTATGAAGACAAAGACACACAGAGAGAGAGAGAGAGAGAGAGAGAGAGAGAGAAATGATAGAGTCATACAGAGGTAACCCTGAAGTTTGTGGATTTTGGATTTGATAATCAGGTTTTCAAAGTTGCAGCAAATCAAGTTGCAGGCCATCGCTTTGAAGGTGAGTTGAAGCTGATATGTTTCTAAGACCCTATTCCAAGTGCTTTGATTGGATGAGGTTTTCCAGATAGACCACAGAATCTAACTAAATGATTCATTGACTTAGTGTAGAAATATCTACGCAAAATTTTACTGTTTCGGCATAGCATGTTTTTCTGCCATAGTCTCTTTCTCTCTGATGCATTTACACAGATAAATGTGAGTATTCAACTGAACAGCACAGGTGTTTTCCACTTGATATAGATTATGCTCATGTCTATAATTGTTCTATGGGCAGAGGGGCGGGTGGGATCACTAGTGGATGATTCAGGACGCTTCTACAAGCCTTTGCAAGGTGGTGCACGAGGTGACAAAGAAACTCAATTCTATGACAAGATTTGGTCTGATACAGCTGTGCCTCCAGCAGTGAAGGCATTCTTCCCACACTTTTATGGCACCATCGACATCGATGCTCCGGATGGATCCTCAATCAATATCCTTCAATCTCCTATTTTCAGCAGCAGCAATCCTAATTGTTTTGTATGGGGGTTTTGAATTTCCCAGGCTTTCATTTCTAGTTGGGTGGATCTGCTTCAATTTGGCTTTCTTGACAGTTGTATTGGTCTTGGTCACGGCATGCAATAATGGAGGATTTAACACATGGCTTCACCCACCCTTCTATCATTGATGCTAAAGTGAGTCTAAAAAGCCCTCCTTCAAACCCTCCTTCAAACCCTCCTCTCAAACCTCTCTTGACACATCATTGCCAGATAGGAAATTTTGTTTGTAACTGTGTTTTGGGTTTCAGGACCACACAGAGCAAATGTTTTCAAGTTTTGGGTCATTGGAAATAACGTGTGATGTCATCATAATGTTTGCCCATCTCTTCTTTAAGAGACCCACTTGCAATTTTATTTGTTTTGGGTAGAACACATGTTTACTAAAGTCAATCAGTGTGGATTCAAACTGGTTTCCAGATTGGAGCACGTACATGGTATCCTGAAGCAGATGAAAAATATATCCAAAAATGCTTGTAAGGCTTCTGGTACCTTTTGCCCTTTTCCCATTGCACACACTGCCTCAGAAGGATGCACATTGCAAATTAGTCAAGCACCTGGCATTTACAAAGGCCATAAATAAATAAGTAGCTGCTTGGTAGTAGTGGTAAACAACATAGATTAGTGTCCTAGAACGGATGCTAGAATATGGCATTTCACATATCATTCAGAAGGATATATTGAAGGGCAAACGGTGTGTGCATTTTGTATGGTGTGGATTTGATTGCCACTAGAGAGAAAGACAGAAAGACTACTTCAGGAGCTCTGGGATTCCGTGTTGCGGGGATGCAGGTTGTTTCTCTGATACCAGACCTGATTTTGTGATATCAATTGTTTCTTTCTCAATGAGTGAGTATGCATGAAATCCATGTACTTGAATTATGTCTGATTTATGGGTTGCAAAAAACTGATGCTTTTGCAACTTTTGTAGGTGTACAAGGCAGTAAATGCAACAGTGTGGAAAGCACCCCGTGTCTGGTGCAAGAATATCACTGTCAGTGATGTACCTGCAGCATTAGAGCGCTACGTTTCGTCGAATCCCTTTGATGAACAAAACTGGGACGCTGCATTTGCATCTGATGTCTATGGAGGAGGTCATGGTGCTATTGCACAGCTTCAGGAGCTCAAGGCATGGTATGTATAAGACTAGTAAGCAAGCACAGCAGCATCATTCTCCTCAATTTGGTTGATCCTGGTATATTTACCTGGAATGTTTTGGATCTCCGGTTAATGCCATAACTATTGGAGTGACTTGTTTGTGACAGGTTTGAGGAGCAAAAGTTCTACCATTTTTTCTCTGCATCCGTCCTAATTGTGTATGAAGGGGAGCCTTCAGTGGATGCAAGGACTGTAGCTGTCAAGCTAGTGGACTTTGCCCATGTTCTCTATGACCAGGATGCAATTGATGAAAATTTCTTGGGGGGTTTGAATGCATTGATCAAAATGCTTTCAAACATTGTTGACAGCAAGTCCAAGGTGGAGGCTTGAAGAAAGGATGCCTTTTTGGTTACTCAATGCTTTCATTGCAGTAAGAAGCAAAATCTAATTTGGCTGCTGTACCACACAACAAGTTTTGGGTGTTCAATCCATCACCTTTGCAAGGAAGGAAAATTAACACCCAAGTTTTAAAATATTTCCAGCAATTGCACTCTACTACAGTTTGGAATTTAGTGTATGGTTGCCAAATCAAGTATGGATTGGGCATTGGGTTTTTACAAAGTGTTCAAACTATTTTGAAAATTTGTATGTGACTTAGACATGATGTACCTTGTTTGCCTTTTGCAGACCTTGCCTGCTTAAGGAGGTTGGTGTCAGCTCTTGTGTGGCATATTGCACAGGCTCCATTATGAATTTCTTTTTCTCACATTTCTAGCAGTGGAGATGCAACTGGTCACAGATGTAGGCTCTCTATTCTAAAGTTGTCTATTACTGTAGCAATTCTTGCAGCTCCATTCTTTGCTGTAAATTGTTGAACATTTCATGTGTTGCCTATGTCTCCATTACAGATCCAGTTCAACAAAATTTCAGGTTCCAATCAGTGCTGCTGGCACCGCTTCTTCACTGAAAGGTGATGAAAGGAAAAAGCATTTTCAGAACTCTTCAAAGTTCTAAGCAAGCATTGTAGACACAGGAAGTCGTTTAGTCGTAACAGAGTTTGAAGATTTTGAAAACTTTGAAATCCATCAATGGAATAAGCCCTTGAGTGGAAGGCTAATTGGTTGCAACAGCATATAACCATTGCCCACCACCACCACCACCACCACCTCTAGGCTGTTTAGCCTAAGAGCATAGTTGCTGTGCAGGACAATGTCAGAGGACTTGAGGGTACACAGAAGCTCAACAAACCTATTTCAGCTATGCATTTTGCAAGCTCCATTGCCCACTTACCTTTCTGCAGCCCCCCAAATAGTCATGGTCATTCTTGATTGCATCTCTATAACCATGAAAAACACCTTTGAAAAGGTGGCAGGGATTGAAGAAATGAAAAAAGCTGATATCAATCATGGAGAAAAAAAAGACCACATCTCTTCACATTCACACTCAAACTTCATGTTCATGTGAGCTGGACTCAAAAAGGAACAGTTTCTCAATTTTATATAAGTCTCAATCCACCAAGTACAAAAAGAATGTGAAGACAATTATGTTGCAGGGTGCAGATGTTTTCCAGCATGTTCATTTGAGACTCAGTACTTTAGAGTGGCACCATCAGGTACATTCGTACACACCTTGTTCCAAAAATTGCTTTTGCAGAAAGAAAGTGGAGATTTCTCCCATTCAGAAAAGCAAATGAGTGCAGATAGTGACAGCCACACAAGACATCTGTTACACATTCCTAATTGTCAACAGAAGAGTTCTACATCAGGTCAATTTCTCAAAAATACACCAATTTATCAAATAGCTTTTACTCTCACAGCTGCATGGTGGTACACATCTGCAATCAAAAAACCTGAACCTCAAATAAGAATTCACCATGTGTGCATACAGAGGAGCCAGTAAAGCTCCTGCCCATCCTTGATTGACAGTACTCTGCCAGCATGTGTCATGGTGCCCCATATCTTTCTCGGCTTGAGGCATGCCTGATTTCCTGAACCCACATCTCCATCACCTTGGTTTTGACTAATTGGCCTGAGATGATGATCTAACCCAAAAGCATAACACGACAAACATCCATCAACTTGATTTTGTAGATCCAGAAGTAGGACAGTCAGTCTGAGCAAAGCCCAAGAGGGTACCAGCCGGGCTGCAGTGGTTGAAACCCAAGGCACAACTTGGCTAGGCATGCAAGATCCTGAAAGAATGAAAATACCACAAAATGTAAACACAAAGCCTTATTCTCTACAGGTTTTACACAACTTCTGAAAGTTGCAACAATATCCAATCTCAAGACATACACAGACCTTCCCATTGCCTTCTGTATGCTTTAGGGTCAGCCACTTGACTACTGATATTTGTGATACTAAACGATTGCTCTCCTTTATGTTTCCTTGAATATCCTTCTCCACCTGTTAATCTGGAACTGCTCATTTGGCAGGGCACTTGGAGCAGAAACTATCGCAAAATATTTCACTCTTTACTCACTTCAGATTCTATGAGTTGACAGAAGTGCCTAGTTTAACCCATGGATGTAGGCAGATACAATTAGCAAACAAATTTGCATGGTGCATTTGTGCAGGTTTTGCACATAGGGTACACAGGATGAAGGGACAAAAAGACTAAGGCAACACCCAGAAAGCAGAAGGGTGAGCATACCAGCTAACCCTGCTCCAGCAACAAGAAATGGTCCACCTGCACCTTGATACCAGCCCAAACACTGCACTCTAAAAATGAAGTCAACTTTTTTGCTTCCTAAGTTCCTGTCTATTACTATACTGTTTCCTGGCTATGGGAACTTACTGCTGATCTCTTCTGCCTGTTGGTGATGTAATGATTCAACATTGGATTTGGAAACCGCACCTATTTGTTGCCCCCAGTGCTTTGCTGTCACCACTGCTTTTGCTGCAATTAATGAGAACTCTACTCTGACACTGGAGAATACACACCATAGACAAGCAAGCAAGTATGGCAGCTGTGTGGTGAGGGAAGATTCTTAGCCCTCGACTGTACAGGACCCAAAATCAGTAGTACCAGGAATTAAACCAGGAGTCCACTTCCCACTCAACAAAACAGCTACCACAATTGTGCTAAGGAATATGCAGAAAGGGATATATTTTTATCAGTCCAGCCCTGCAGCTGCCAAATTCACATACTGATGCATAGAGACATGCAGATCTCAGCTACACACATGGCTGCACAAGTCAGCTAGCTGGATCTATGACACATGCTGTTGGTGTGACCCTATGTACATGGGAGATCACAGACTTCATTCATAGTTGGATCTCTAAACTGTAGTCATGGGACAACTGAAACATAAAGGCCCTTATTTCTCAACAAATGCTGCATTAACCTTGCAGAAGATTCACTCTTAGAACTGAAGAACTGTTAACATATAAGAAATGGTCCAAGCCCTCCAGAACCATCCATGGCTTCTGACTTTGCTGGACATGGACAGGAAAGACCTCTTTGTTAAAAAGACAAAGGTGTCAACAACAACTTTATGTGGCAGGAATCCTGAAATTCAAGGAGTTTTCCAACCTGATACTCACTTCAGCATGCTTCTGACTATCAAGATATGAAATGACAGCACTAAATGACTTTGTAACATGCCCATCTGCAGTTTCTGACCAGAAGAAGCCTCCTAAACTGCAAGCTTCAAGACAAAAAAGATATCTTCTTGTGAAGTGGTCTTTCTATAGATTGACAGGGAGACTTACAAGTAATTAGAGTGTCAGGAGGGATATAGAACTGAATGAACTGTGCAAAACAACATTAGCTTCTCAATGTTCCCAAGTGAATTGAGACATTCTTCACTCAACAATGTCAGAATGAAAATATGGCGCTTAGCCCATTGCAGGAACTTTCCTTCCATCCTCAATGTAGTATATTGCAGATTCTGGGACCTGTAATACAGATTCACAAACCCATTTCTCAGAACAACCTCTTGATGATTCTATGACACACACCTGAGGGCTCCTGTCTCCAAAACCAATTGAGTAATAACAGCTCATTGGATTCTGATTACTATGGCAGTACTCTATTTAAGATTGACAATAGAATCAGGGCAATGATCTTGCTTCAAGATTGGACACCCAGTTGCAGTCAGAGGTGCCACAGTGAAGTACTTCAGTGGAGTACCTATGGCTCACCTTTTCTCCAAAGTGCTAGCCAACATCTGAGCCTCATCTATGCTAGTGAATGTCACTAACAGAATGATAAGTCAAGCTTCTGTAACATGCGAAAATATGAGCAAAAAGCTCATAGAGGTCTGCAAAAGAGTAATGGACAGGGAACAAGATGAGTAGAGGACAGAGAACCCACATTTTGCCAGGTCTCTGTGATGAATTCAGCTAAGTCATACATAATGTCACCTTGAACATCTATTTGGTCTTTCTCAGTCGGGCCCTGAAAACATACACAAAACATGCACAGCACAAATGAGAATCCCATCAACAGCCTTTATCATGCAATCTGGATTCTACATAATGTCTATGCCCTTCAGTTCCTGTGACCAAAGGCCTATATTCTGAGCAGGAAACAATCACTGAGGAAAAAATGTCTAGTGCCAATTCGTCTAATGGGTGGCAAAGCTCACCTTCACAACTGATGCACCACTGGCAAACTTCTTCCCCAACTTCTTTGAAGCATCGCTCAACTTGATACCTATACAGCAATCTCTCAGGCATAATGTTAACCAAAATTTGCTGGTGACAAGCTCTTAGCCTGACCCTTTGGTGCCCATAAGCATTTGTTTGCTGTATCATGGAACCAGACAAGCAGCTCACCCAGAATTCTAAACATAGAACAGGTTAATTGAAATGTGTTCCAGAGACTACCATCAAAATTAGCACTTGTCCAGTATTTACAACCAACCCGGTTTGTATATCCAGATATACTTACCAAACATATCAAGCCCTTTGATGATAGTGACACACTTGCGCTTATTACGGACTATCTTTTCAACAACCACCTCCGGCTTTTCCTACACGTCCCCACCAGCATGTCAAATATTTTGAAAAATCAAGAAAAAAATTGAGACTGCAATTTAAAATCTCAGCTATAGTTCTTGAAGTTGTCATACTTTTGATCCTTCAGCACCTGAAATGTTACCTTCTTCTTCACCTTGCCTCCCGGTAACCTTTTCACCTCCTCATCCTTCTTGACATCTGATGTGGTTCCTGATGAATGCAAAAAAACGCATATCCAGGACCATTTATTTTCCCCTAAATCCATTGGACAACTCTAAAACCCTTACAACCACATACCAGTCAAGACCCTACAAACTGTCCCCCCACAATGAGACAGACACATCATTATAAACAATCAGTTGAGTCAACCTGAAGCTCCACATTCCAAACCTAAAAACTGATGAATTGGTCATTAATCTAAAATCTACAAATGTGGAGAATGTTCAAACAGTTCAGACAACCAAGGTCCATGGATCAACCATCTACAAATTAGTCACAGGCCAAGTCCTGATCTAGAAATTGAGTTTATGCCTTCCAAAGCATCACCAAAGGCTGATGGATCATAAAGAATTCAACTGTACCTTGAGTCTGGGTGAGATCTTTTTCACATGAAATATCTAGACCTTCAAGCTGCTCTGTGGTCTTCTCTGCTGCTTCTAAAGACCAAACAACACCCACCAACATCCCTTGTTTCATTTCGCATATTCTCAATGTGATCTCCAATTCATGACACACAGAAGACAAGGGAACAAGAGTGGATTGACTCTTATGTCCATTTCTTCTGGATAAGCTGGAGAGAATGAACCCTAATGTAATGTATGCCCCCTAGTCTGTTTGTGACTTCCCAATTATGGGGATTCCTCTTTCTCAATTTGCTGTTCTGAAAAATAAAGTTGGAGCTCACCTTTGACCAGATCAGGGTACAGCTCTGGTGCATTCTTTATGAGCCATGGCTTGCACTTCTCAAAATCTGGACCAAATTCACAGTACTCCGCAGGCAAACTGCAAACTGATCACACATTCCAATGGCCTTGAATCAGACTTCCCTGTGGAAAAGGCACATGGGTATTGACAAGCTTCACAAAATCACAGGCAAGGGGGGTGATCTGGTGCAACAAAATATTGATTTCCACATCAAATCATAAGTATAGACACCCAATTAGTTTGAAGTGTGAAAACCTAGACCTACAGAATGACAATCATCTGTAAATAAATTTGTAGGGGCAACAGCTTTTGATTGTTGTGAACATGATGCAGACACCTGTGTTTGAGGTTTTAGTCATGCAAAATGATGCAAGTCTGTTTGAATGATTAGCCACAGAAACAAGTGGCATCGGGCAGTTTCTTAGCTTGATGAATAGTTCATCTTTCAACAAAACAAAACACAGTTCAGCAACAGACTATACAAAGAGCCCAAACCAAGATGAGCCAGTTCATACAGCACCCTTATGCATTCTTCAACAAATTCTTCCAAGCAGAACTATACCATGCATTATGTTTGCTAACACTAGCCTTCAGAGAAAACAACATCCCCATGAGATTGCAGAGAAAACTCCACAACAACACTTTGAAGGTACCTGTTGTGTGAGCTCCAGCAAAACCAAAACTAGCATGACAAGAATGAGTGTGGTCATAACCTCACAAAGTACCAGACCATCACCTTCACCATGAATAGCAGTAAGTACCATCCATGACTCCCCACTGATATTGTCAGGTCCTGAAAGTGGGTGTAGATGATGATTATAGAATAATCTGCCCAATTTTTTAAACAAACAATAATACAAAATCTGTGTCCTGAGTTTCTGTCACAATCCTGGAAGCAATGGGAAGACGACAACAAAAGACTCTGGTGTTACCAATCCCATTACCATCAAGGAAGAGCCTGAGAATCACCTAGCTTATAACAAGATTGCTTTATGATGATTTCTCCCTCAGCATTTGCAAAAGGACAATTCAAATTAGGACTAATGACTGGCAATCTCAAGTCCTTAGTCACAGCAGGGACCTGGAGAAACTGGAAAACTTACTTTATATTTACTGGAAATTCTAGCCCTAAAGTCTCAGAGGAATTATGCCAGGAGACTAGGACTCCAAGAGGATCCTCTCTGTGTAGCTCTACTGAAAGGATAGCAGGTGAACTGACATAGAAAATTGAAATACAGAGTAAGTCCTCTTTTGAATTGAGGCAAATTATACAAGAGTCATATCTTCATAGGTACTGAGAATTTGTTGATACCTACGATTTAAGTCAACCTGAAAAGAATTAAGAGATGACCCAATAAGTCTATGGATATTTCAGATCTAACAAAATAACTGCAAGCATGAAAAAGAGGAAAACCAACCCTAAAGTAAAGAGAACACGAGACCATAGAATAACTAAAGATCTCCACCTATAGTCAGTCAGCAAGAAGGAATTTTTTGCAAGGGCACTAAAACCCAAAAGAAACTTTACTTTCAAGAGCAAGGATTCAATGTGAGGGTTGTAAAACAAAAAGCCTCTGTGTATCTAGAAGAAAAAGCAAGGACACCACAGTGCAAGGAAAAAACCCTAACAGAGCATACCAAGAAACCCTGGTGACCACAATTAGCTCTATACTTCTCCTATGCAAATAACCAAAATGCAGAGAAGACACAAAATCTTCTCCATGAACCATAAAAAAACGAAAAAAAATCAAAAATCAAAACAAACTCTCACAGCAAAATGGACATCAAACTGATGACAAGAGCAGAGGAGTATATACCGGGGCAGTAGAGAACTTCCAGAGGCTGAAGCTTCACTGCCATTCCAACAACTCCCTCGTTCCCCGCTTATCAGCAGCTGTAATAGAAACCGCCAAGAATCGAAAGATGACGCAACTGGGTAGGCGAATTCAATCACAAAATTCTCACAAACTTGGATTGAATGTAACGACAGCGAGCAAACGAGAGAAGCTCTCTTTCTTCTTCTTCTCTTGGCATGGAAACGAAACCCTAATCGACGAGATGGAACCCTAACCACGTTGTGGTTACAATATAACCATGGTTAAGGTTCCTTGTCCAGTCGTCACAGGTAACCCCTAACCACGATGAGAAGAGAGCAAGTACCCAACAAAAACCCTAACCACGATGTGGTTAACTAATGACCCTGGTTAAGCGTTGTTGAAGGCATACCGTCGTCACATTTAACCATTTAAAATAAGAGCAGGTCCCCCCAATAAAAACCCTAACCGCGTTGTGGTTAGGATATAACCCTGGTTAATGGTTGTGAAGACATCCAGTAGGTAGTCACATTTAAACCCTTAAAAAAAAGAGGTCTCCAAGATTCAGGAATTATTTATTTCATCAAAATTCCTTAGGTTTAAAACCAAAGTACCATAGTAGTTTTACCATTTTGAAATAGATTAAGTGAATTTTTTTTTCATTTTTTTCATTTTTTTCATTTTGACTCTCTTAATCACAATTTTTTGTAAAATTCAGATGTAATAAAAATAATTAATTAATAATTCAACATATTATTGCAAATAGGTATCTATGTAGGTAGGTTGGTGCTAATAAGTAGATAATTTAAATGTTGTTAAATTAATAAATTATTCAAATTGTGACAATTTATTATAATAATTTAATACATGTATTGATTTCAAGTAAGTACTTGCTATTGGAATTAGAATCAAAAGGTGTTCATGTACAAATGAACACATAAGCCATAAATTTTGAAATTTTAAAATTAAGTTTTTTGAAACTTTTGACAAGGCAACTTGCAAATTTTTTGAAATTTCAAATATTATTATTATTATTACTTTAATTATGGCCGAAATGATAAAGGTACTACAGTATTCAAAATTAACTAACCCAATTTTCCAAGGTTTAAAAGAATTTCAACTTTAGTAATCCAATTTTGTGACTATTGAAAATTCATTTTTTTGACTCTCTTGGGTTGTTACAATACGTTTAAAATATAGGGTAAACTTTGTAATGTTATAGGTAGGTTTTATATATTTTGGCAAAACTTGCCCATTATTAGTGGTAGATATGATCTACCTAAATTGCCAGAAAACCATTTTCCCATTCATAACTAAATTCCAATGATGATGGCACATCAAAACTCATGTAAAGGATTGACCATGAATTCCATTAAAGGTCTCCTCATTTAGGAAGACAATTTCTAAATTGGAATCAAACTTTTCAACTCATGTTTGTTTGTGTTTAATGACATTGTTTGAGTTGTGAGGGGAAGGTTTAGTTACATTTTTTATCTTATATTTCTTTTTTGATTTGTTTGGTTATCAAAATAATTAACAGGAAGTTGGAGGATGACATTGTTTCATTCTTCATAAAGACAAGTCATGTGCATGAGCACTTGATTCACCTTCATAGAAATGAACTCACCATTGTTTGAAGGAAGATTAGTATTCATGATTTCAATTGTAGATTGTGAAAAATAATGTTTCATGTTATCTTATTTGCTCCCAAGTTGATATTTATTTGCTAGAGATGTTGTGCTCACTTGCTATTGGACCATGTTTCACTAGAAGAAAATCAAGGATTAAAAACTAGTTTTTGTAACTAGTTTTTGTTGGAGGCAACATTTGTGGCTAAATTTTTTATAATAGCAAATGATAAACCACAATCAATAACATATAAACAAGAAGGTAAATAATTTGTAAGCATGTTTCAACCTACCTACTTAGACTAGTCAGTTACCCTATTTACTTAAACAAGTTTAGTTAGTTCACCTACTTAGTCTATGTGATGTAACAATGTGCATTATATTGCATTATAATGTACATTGTACTATATTATAATTTTTATTTTATTTTATATTATAAATGTACATGTCACCTTACTATTTAAAAGTAGATTATTCATGACATTTGCAACTAATGGGACATTTGAAAATGTGTTTGGACAAGAAAAACTTCATAGTTCATCCTTTTGATAGGGTCCTCTGAACATTAGTTAAAATGTAGTTTAATGTTAAAATGTACTTGCAAATTTTGAAAGCTTGAAAGAAAGTTTAAAAACCTAAGAGAAAGGAAATGTAATATGTTTTATATTGATTATGAAGAACTTTTATATGTCTTTCCCTTTAAGGGAGAATGGTATGACGAACAATCCTAAGTTTAAATGTCATAGCCCTACTAGTAAACCAATGGATAATTACATACAATTTTTATCTCTTAATTGTATGGCAACCTATCATAGCTTGACACCCCCCCGCCCCCCCTCTTAACTAAACACCATTGTTAATATGTTGTAGTTACAAATCTATCAAGATTGATTTATTTAACTTAACTTTCCCCTTTCAATTGAGATTGATGGTATAAGTCTAAACCCATGGCAACAATACTCAAGGAAGAGGCGATGTAAAGATGTCCGATTTCATTCAATCAAAGTATAAACCAATCTCAATTCTATGGAGTTCATTTTTTAATGTAGATAATGATACCAAATGGCAATATGTTTCAATCTATTGAGAAACTTGGGATCTTTAAATAATAAAATTGAAGATTTTTTGTCACAAAAAATAGTGCTAAGAGAAGGTTGGTGGCAGTTTAAATTCACAAGGAGCTAACATAACCAATATATTCCTTAACAACTAAAGTGACAAAATTGTATTTAACTTTAGTTGAAAAGATAGTGAGAGTTTTTTGTTTTCAAGATTGCAAGGAAATAACAACACTTCCAAAAATAAAAACATAGTAGTTAATGGTGGATCAATGAGTTTGGACATCGCCACCTCAATCAACATCTCCCCAACAATTTATTTGAGTGCAAACATTAGCACCACCATATAATAAGCCAAAGGTGAACGTGCTTTGAAGGTAACCAAAAATGTGTTCAATAACAAACCAATGAATAGATCCTAAGGTGACCATAAATTAGGTTCTATAGTTCATAGCAAATGCAATATCAAATATAGTTGATGTGGTTACATGAATGAGGATCCCCATAGCATAACTAGCATAAGGGACTATGGACATGGCATCAATTTTGTAGTTGGGGGCATATGGCTTGGGTTAATTTTGTGCCGAAAATCATAAGGTTAGATATAGGTTTACATGAGCCATCCCATATATGAGCCATCCCATATTGGGCAAGTTTTTTTAACATATTTGTTTTGATTAATGTGTATCAAATGTTTATTGCAGTCATGAAGGATTTTTATGTCAAAATAGTAGTGTAATTCACCATTGTCGATCATTTCAAAAGTTTGTGAAAATTCAAATTTAATTTTTTGAAAAAATCAAGATTATTAGATATTAAAATAAAGTCATCCACATAGAGCCCAAGGGTGTGGGTACACACATAGGAGCCAAAAACCATGTCGAATAATGGTGAAAACTATGAACCTTTTCACATGTGATTTTTTTTTTTTGACATTTTAAAGTTATGTTAATCATTCCAAGTTCTGCTAAATGACTAATATGAATGTTGAAGAATTCAATTTAAAAAATCATTAAATTAAGTTTTGGGTTTTGGTTCTAATAAAAGACATTTGAACTTGAACAAGTGCTACATCATATTGTGGTTAATTTTACATAGGACTAAATAAAGGACCATTGTAACAACATAATTTTGATGGTAAAAAAAATTAGATGATAGTAACTTACTACCCACATTCAAAAAACATTCACAATTTAAAAGATATGAAATTTTAAAATTTTAAACATTCAAAGTGTTTTTCAAATTTTTAAATTTTCTAGAGTCCTTTACCACATGTAAATGGGTTGTAATGTGCATGACATACAAAACAAAGTTGTAGTTTATGATACAAGAAAAAAAAACCTAAAGTAATTAGCATATTTTGGTATGATTCAAAATTATAATAAATTTTCAAGATGAAACGCAAAATTTGGCAAAATTTACACACTTTGAAAAATTAATATTTATTTGACAATGATAGACACAAAACATGTGATCTATCAGGGAAACTATATGTATTTTTAATAACATGTTGAAAAAAAATTCATTCAAATATTCTTTCATATGAAAAAGTGAAAAATGACGAAAAAAGATTCATAGTCCTTTTGTAAAGTAATCCCAGTGGTTGCTTTGTGTGTGTACCCACACCCCCAAGGAAGAAAAAAATTTCATGAGCTTGCTTTATGTAAACATTTGCGTCAACTTTACTTTTGATAAACACAATTTATAAAAGACATGTGGTTTCATACCATTTACAGGGAATTAGTTTGAACAATAAATGGTCCACAAAAGGTGACACACCTTGTAGTCTTCAACTAATTTCTCATATTCAAATGGTTGAATCATATATATTTCTTCAATGAAACCTCCATGTAGTGAAGTGAGTTTAACATCCATCTAATGTATTTTGAGGTTGTATGTGGCAACAAAAGTTATTAATAGTCATAACGAGGTGATTTTATAATGGGTGAAAATGTCTCTTAAATAGTCAATTTCGTATCATTTAGAAAATCCACTAGCCATTAACCTAGCTTTGTGACAAGCAAACATCCCATCAACATTATATTTCTAACGTAATATCCGTTTGCAAGAAATAGGAATTTTGCTTAGTGGTAAATCTATGAATTGCTAAGTGTTATTCTTGAAAAGAGATGAATATTCTACATCTAAAGTTTCTTGCCACTTGTGTGATTTTTAGCTAGCCATGGTTTCGGCCAAGGATGTAGTATCATTGATTTGTCCAACAAGGGTTTGAATAAAAATATTATGAAACCTAAATGGGGTTTGACCTTTATTTGCTCTTTGGCACCCTTTGATGTGTGGTTGTTTGATTTTGCTTTTTATGAACCATAAACGAGCAGCTGAAATAGGTGTAGTTAAATGCACACTTGAGGTGAGTTGAGTAGGTATAGTACTTAGGGGAAGAGATAAATTGCTTTATTTGCATTGGTGATTTAAGTGTCAAGTCTTGAATGTGATTTTGTGCCAATGGATTTGGCACCACAAATGGGGGAGCTAGTATTGATGGGATTTGCTCCTCCACATAAACCTTTGTTTTGGTGGTCATGAGAATTTTCATCATTGACCAAAATATTATTATTTATGTTTAGAATAACTTTGAGCATGTAGTCTTCATCAAACTTAACATTTTTTCAAAGATTACCTTTTGAGATTGATGATCATATCACTTATACCCTTTAATTCCTCGTTTACCATAGCCAATAATAATACATTTGATTGTTTTAAAATTTCATTGCCTTTGTTTTTTGATCAAAATGTGGACATAACATGTGCAATGAAATATTTCTAAATGATCAATTTTGGGTTTAGGTTTTGTCCATCATTCATATGGAGTTTTGGGGTTTGTTGAAATGAAACCTAATTTTGGATATAACCTACAATGGAAATGGTTTGAGCCCAAAAAATTGTAAACAACTTAATAACATGTAACATATTTTAGGCCACTTCAACAATAATGAGATTTCTCCTTTTTGCAATTGGAATGTATGGTATGGTAAATTGATGAAAAATGCCATGGGTTTGACAAAATTTCTTGAATTAAAAGGAAAAACATTTTCCCCTTCATTGTCCATACAAAATATTTTAATCACTTTTCATGTTTGTTTTTTCACCAAATTCTTATATTCTTGAAATTTCATGAACATTTTCAATTTGTCTTTCAAGTGGTAGACATAAAAATAATGGGAAAAGTGTGAAGTATTGAACACCTCTAAGGGAAGCAGTTTACATAGGGCCACACACATTTGAATGTATTAATTCCAATATAACAATGGAAGTGGTTTGACTTGCTTTTGGAAATGGTATCTTATGTTGCTTACCCATAAATTAAATGCATCCTTCACATAATGGTAGGTTTGTGAAGTTTAGTATATCCTTGTTGTCCATCATTTCTTTTGTGGTTAAAGTTTTCATTGAATTGATGTTAAGGTGGCCAAGCTCATAATGTTATATTAATGTTTATGGACTATGTGAATTTTGCAAAGTAGTAGCCATGCTTGAAGTTGTATCAAGTGCTTGTGCCAACATGGTATAAATTGTTAATTTGTGCACACTTGAAGGTGATTAAATCACCATTTGGGGTGTAAAGTTCAATTGCACAAGACCTATGATAAAATGAATTATACCTTCTTTTTGTGTAGATTGACACATAGATAATAATTGTTTTGTAAGTTTGGGGACATGTAATACATTTTTGACCTACACAATTTGACTAGTTGTTGTTCAAATTGTTATTATGCCTTCGTCAATTACTTGTTTGATGGTATCATCACCCAAAAAAATAGGTTTGTTGTTTGGTAATGTAACATATTTTGTAAACCAATCAATCTTAGAGGTCATATGGTAACTAGCTCCCAAATCAAGGAACCAAATATCTTAAATTTGGCTATCTAGGTGCAAAGCCAATAAAATGACCCACACCCAATTCATTCATGCTTTGCTTAAAAGCAGTGGGTTAACCAATCAAAATGATGTGGCAAAACTAGATTGGTTCATCATAGAAAATATTCTTAAAATAAGTTTTGACAAGTTTTCAAAAAAATATTTTGAACCATTAAGATGGTGCAATTTAATATTCTTTACAAGAATATGTAAAAATTTTCATACATATGTCATTTTCAAATAGTTATAAAACCTTTTTTAAATCCTTTGCACAGTAAAAACGCTAGTTACATTGTTTAAAAAATGCTTTTGTATATTTTATACTCATTGAATCCATCTCAACCTTAACCAAATGTTTCCATAATATATTATAATTTTCTTTCTAGTGGCAATACTAACATTCGCCTTTGATTTGTTTTTTTCAATCTTGGGTTTTTATGTTGATGCATTTGCTCCTCCTTTAAAAGAATTATTGTATCCAAACCTTAAATATATAAGAACTTTTTTTGTTATTTACAAAGAAGGCCAAAATATTCTTGCCTGCAAATGTTGGCTTAGTCAAAGCTTCCTCTTTAAAAAGCCTACCAACAATTATAGGAAAAGGATTGTGTCATGGCCATGTGTTGATATAAATGGTTGATAGAAAGTCACTAATGTTATTAGAAAGAAAATCATTGGTTGAACATCATTAATTGAAAGTCATAATGTTGCAATTTCATTAGGGGCTCCTTGGAATTCTTCAATGAATCTAGTGATTAATTTTCCTTCTTGCAATTTTATTTTCATTAGCCTTTTCTAAATAACAAGTTGAGTTGTTTGATTAGAAGGCACGTAAATCACTTTCAATTTCTTTCAAACCTCTTTAGAAGTTTTCAATTGACATATCATTTGTACTTGAACATCCCCACAATGAAGTATAAGGTTAAACCTTGTTCTATCATCTCTCAAAGTCCAAGCTTTAAAATTGGTTAGGTCCCCTCTTCCAAGATTAGGATTAGGATTAGTTTCATTTACAACGTCAAAGTTATCGATACTACGAAAGAACATCTCTATTTTGGTACTCCACATCAACTAGGTAGTACCTCTAAACCTTTCCATAAAATAGATTATGGTTTCCAAATTGCTTGTGTTTGATATTGACATTTTCACTTAAATTGTCAACTTGATATTTAAAATATTCAAGGTATTCAAATCTATATCAAATTATCAATGCTTTGTTCCAACTGTGACATGTTCATGTCAAAAACTAATTTATTATTATTGATATTCTTGACATTCTTCCTTTGAATGTTTTACTCATGGTGAAAAAGGCTCTAATACCATGAAAGCTAGAAGGAAATGCAAAACACCAAAGAAAGACGAAATGTAATATTATGTTTTATATATATTGTGAAGAGCTTTTATATGTCTTTTCTTTTAAGGGAAAATGGGATGACCAAGAGTCCTAAGTTGAAATGTCATAGCCCTACAAAAAAAACCAATGGATAGCTATATCTAGGTTTAATATCCTTATTGTATAGTAACCTACCATAGCCTAACCGATTTGACCAAATAAATCATGTCATTGAAAAGAGGTGTAACAATGTTCTCACATAATTGTTAGTGTCATCTTGTTGTGTTGCATATAAGTAATTGCAAGTGCAATGGTTGGGTATGACAACTTTTTGTCTCGTGTTTTACTCTCAGGTGATTCATAATGTCTTTTCCTTCTAAGAAGATGGCATCATAATTTTTATTGCTCACAAAGTGATTTTTATTGAGTGTGAGCACCTGGTTGTGGGTGCTGTTGGAAGAAGCTAGCCCAAGAGATGCTGGGAGAAATTGAGAACTGAAATTTAGGAGTAAAATGGAGAAAGCTGAGGATGTAGGGATGTGAAGATGGTATTGTTTCCTTTTGTATAGTGAGGTCATGAAGTTGTTTTCATCATCTTGAGGAGGGCATGGTGCACATTATTGAATACATATTATACAGCAGGTGTTGAATACATAAAGCTCAAAAGCTCAAAACATTGCAACTATTCAGGAAGAGTTAACTGGGTTGAAGGTAGAAAAAGATCGATTGGAAGTTCCAATCAAGAAGTATTCAAAGAATCTGGAAGACATAACCAAAAGTTCAATTCTACATTGTTATGTTATAATTCGACTAGGAAAATCGGTAAATATCATATCATACAAACTACTCCTATACTCCCATCCCACACCATGAGTATAGAACAAACAAAGCCTCTAGTGTTGAATGTGCAGCCCAGACCAATTTGTAATCATATGTAACTTCATTGTGGAGATCTTGTTCTGGCTTGTTACTACTACACCTACCATTGCATGGTGCCTTGCTCGCTTTCCATATGCGACTTCTGTCTACAAAATGTGGTAAGACCCACATGCAGTGCAACAAAATTTGATTCAGAATGGCAGCAAAGTATGGGATTCAAGATGAGATTGAGATCTACAAAAAGCCGCAGGTCATTACTCTTAATCCACCATGTATCATTAAAACAAAAGAACTACAAACCCCCCTTGACAAGCTTTACCAGAATCAGGCTTGCTCTTGATTCCACCTCACACAGGCCCTTATTCTGGTAGTCTATGGCCTCAGGCTTTACTCTACACTTCTTCCCCTTGCAATGTAAGAGCCACAGTGGGGATCAGGAGTTGAGATCCAAGTTTCATTTCTGGCTTTCCTTCTGTGAACTCATAGGTAAGTGTGCTTGTTTGGAAATTAGCCAATTTCGATGAAGAGAATTCTTTTATTGTCTCTGAATGTTCAATTTTCTTTACAGCTTTGTTGCACTATCATCTGGTCAAAAAAGAATTGCGATTTTAATTGATCATTTGCTTGAACTCTCTTCAATCTACTCACAATGAGCAGTAATGTTCCGAACAATGAATAAACTTATCTGTATGCAAACATCTCATGCGCCGATGTGAGTTCCCCCCCCTTTCATGACCTGAATGAACATTGCACCACCAATTACTGGAAACAATTCTTCATGGAAGATACTAAGTTTGCTTGCATTGATATCAACACATCCAACATAGAAATTAATTGCTGAAAAAGAAGTTCCTAAGTTTTTAAAGTAAACAATTGCCATTTCCTACTAACTTGGAAAAATCAACATTGCATGATAAACAAGCACATGCTGCAGGGATTGTCCCTCAACTTTCTCTTAGGCAATTCACATATTTGTTTGCAAAATGTATGGTTAGCCATTTTATGTCTTTCAACTGAAATGTTGTCACAGAAGAGTAAGTGGCAGGCACTTACAGATTCGTCTTCTACATCAGATAGATATGGTAGCAGCACCAATGATGAGCCAGGCAGTCTTCAATTGTGGAATGCAAATGTCTGCAGAATTAGAGAGCTCATCTGCACATGGGTTTGGTGGGCTTGGTGATGACAATGATCCCAGAATTTCCTCTCCAAGCCAACCTGTGGGTGATACCCCTTGCAGTGGCAGGAGAGAAAGAGATGGAAAACCAGAAGGACCAATCCAGAGTAAACCACGATGTGGCACATAAACCAGTTGATCACCTGGCACACCTCCTAAAGCCTGGTAGTGGGATGGCCGATTCCCTGTTCGCTTTTCAGATACATTGGAAGATGCAAAAGGCATACTTGTTACATCTTTCCACAAATTGGTAGCTTCATCATAGCTCTTCAGCATCTGCTCATCACTGTCTACTGCAAACATTACTGAATTCACACCAGCAACTGCACGAGGAAGCTTGCCCGCACTTTGCCACATATTCTCAATCATAGTCCAACTATGGGTTGATGGATCAAACACTTCTGCAGACCTGAAACACTCAAAGTCCACTGTCCCATGATCATTGCCTCCTCCAATAACATAGAATCGACCTCCGAGCTCCACTCCTAAGCAGCCCAAGCGTGCGATATGCAAATCTGGAAGTGGGATCCACTTATCTTCTTGTGAATTGTACATTTCTACAGAGCTGAGAACAGGTGATACACCTTGACCTTGTGGTAAGATATGCCCACAACGTGTTCCCCCTGCCACATACACATTTCCATCTATAACAGCACATGCAAAGTCACGGCGTGGTGTAAGCATAGGTGCTACACGACTCCATTGCCTTCTTATGAAATTCAGTCTCCAGACATCTCTTCCTGTCTCATACCTTACCCCATCATGCCTTCCTCCAATGATGAAAAGCTCTGAACCCACCACAACACAGCGAAATCCTCTCAAGAACCCACTCCACTTGGCTGGATGATCAACTTGCATCAATGGCCTGTCCCAATCCAAGGATCCAGACCTTGTGTCAAAGATGGTAAGCCTGAGGGGACCCATCTTGAATGGCACACTCAATATAAGCAGCAGATTTTCTGTGACATTCAGTTTGCACCGGATGCTGTGCACATAGTCGCTCCAAAGGAATGCAACCCATGACTTGCAAACTGCATATAGCTTGGTCTGAGACTTCCAAGGAACATGCGCAAGGCAACACATTGCTAGCTCGTCAGGAAGCCCTGGTATAAGACTATCACCTTGGGTCCCAGAGCCCTGTAGCTCTGCAATCCCCATGCTGGAGGAGGCCGGCTCAGGAAAAGGATTCCCTTGGCGTCTTGATGAGTCTCCACGACCATCACCACCACCTCCACCTCCACTGTCTTTTTCTTCTTCGGCTTTAGCCTTGGCTTGTTGAAACATTTGGATTTCAGGTTGAAGAGTCCTGACCACGTTCATGGGCACATTGACCGTTCCTTCATCGACTGCCACAAAGTCACTACCAAGACGATCTCTCAGCTGACGTGTGATTTCTTCATGTCCATCACGATGATCTCCATCTCGTGTAAACTCTACTGTTGTTTCCCTTCTGCCGTCATGAAGCTTAGTACATGATGATCTCCCCGGCTGCTGCCTAGGCTCTTCAGAGGGTCCCCCCATCATGTATAACGCTGTAAGCTGCTGGACCAAGTTCTTGAGACTTGCAAATTTCGTTTTTCACTTCAATCCTGCAAAAATTTCACAAGAGACACATGTAAAGATCTCCTATCAAGAAAGCAGATTCTTGCTGCATTTTCAAGAAAAAAGGTTTCCAACAGAAGAAGCTGAACATGATCAAACATGATGATCTGCAATTCTCTAGGATAATACCATTAATCTATTTCAGAAACACAAGTCCTGATCAGTATTAACCTTAACATAATCAATACTCCGGGCGCCGCACCTCCACGAGATACTGTAATCTCAAGACTGTCCTTGCTGTAGCCTTGTGACGATAGACGCGACCTCCAGGAGGTAGAGGGATGATGCATAATGAGACGGAACTCCCTTCAGCTTTTGTAAATCTCTGGCACCACGGGCTGCAGGAATCTTGCTAATGCAGCCAGCTTCTTTGTTTTCCTGGCTTCCAGATCTCCATATGCCTACGTTCAACACTACAATTCTCATGCACGGTCTGGAAAACCACTCGGATTGTGGCTTTCTTCTAACACGGATCTGCTTTGTGCGATAGTCGTCTACAAAACTGCCGCTGCTGCCTATATACCGTGCTTGCAATACAATCGAAGCAAGATCGCAAAGCATATTAACTGATTCCTGAACAAGAGGTGTAATATACTGCTGCAACTAGCCACAAGAAAGAAATCGGCCAAGTAATTACGTACCTAATGACGACGACGAGGTTGTTGTAAGACTTGTAATGATCGGTATTCATGTGAGTTTTTCCGTCGGTGGCTCTCACCTCAGCAAGCTGCCCCTGAGGAGCAAGCTACTTGCTAACAGGCCGCTGATCAGTGCGCCAATTGATCACACTTTAGGCGAATATGATCTAGACCCGATGCAAGCGTCAAGTGTTGTTCTTCTCAAAGCACCGCACAATACATCAACATGCAAAACATGCAAAACGCACCGCGTCATGAGAGACGACGACGACGGCTGAATATTAGCGGTCACTACGCAAGGCTCCCGTGCAGCAGTCAACAACGCTACGCCACCACGTCAATCAAGCCAAGCCGATGAAGAAAGGATCCAAGAAATTAATGATCAGATCTACTACACTTACTGAGCGGAGGAGAACAACTATCTTCTCTCCACGATCCGTGACGATCCTAGAAGAATACAGCAAGTTTCTCGGTCTGCAGCTTCGGACGTGACCTGCAACGTTTTCCAATAGTAGTAGTATATCATGTTCGACAATCCGGCAAGTTTCGCTCGAGAAAATCTTGAACTCCCACCTCCTGAAACGATCGAACGAACTTCTGTGGCAGTGCAGCTACGCACAAAAGTTCGAGTTGCTGCAGTTCAGGCTCCGGGATATTATATTCCACTACTGTCAGCTGCCAATTTTTCTGCAACTACGATGATATTTTCGCACGCACAGTGCGGTAAGAAATCTCTGTCCGGCATCAAATTACTGGTGCGTTTCTTCTTCTTTTCTCAGCTTCTTGCCTTCCTTGGCTCCCTGGAAACAGCGCTTCGAGAGGAAGCCAGGGGATCAAGAATGCAAATCAGTGAGTGGACATGGAGATCAGAGACGCGGCTCGAGTAGCAACAGGGCACGCACACACCGCAGCAAGACACGACATCTTCCACGCGCCGCTCCTAAACCACCTTCTCTCTCACTGGACCACCGCTTCCGTTTTTTCTACCTACTCCTTTGCGGCCTACCGCTTTGCCGCCGTACTGACTACTTTGCCGCCTTCTCCAGCTCAACTTCTTTTACTTACTGCTACTTTCTTTCTATCTCCCCTCACCTTATCAAGTGTGTGTACGCGGAAAGAAAAAGCTCACATACCCCCGCCGGGTATTTCCCCCCCCCCGGGCCCCCGCCCCCCCCCCCAAAAACCACCAAAGAAATCAGCCTTTTCTGAGTAGGAAATTTTTGTACTGTTGCAAATTTTTGGACATTTTCTGTCACAAATTCAATGATTTTTTGAAAAACAAATTCACCAAAATCAATAAATATCACCAGATTTCTATATATGGTTCAAGTAGGCCATGTACCCAAAATTATATAATGATTTTGCCGAAGGTTCCTTTCATAATTTTCTAATAGCCAAATTTGGCTAAATTGGCTCACAGATGATCACCACCTCAACTTATACATCACAAAATTGAAAACAAACTTGTAGACTAATTTTATTTTTTTTGAAATTAAGAGAACTATTTTTACATGAAAGTGTTACAAAATCATTCAATAGGTAAAATATAAACAAGTTATCAAGACCAAAACATATATAAAGATGCTTTGCTCATTAGGTACTTGCCTCCATTCAATACAAGAGGGATACAATAATCATTTTTTTTTTAAAAATTCAATTAAACCATAACTTATTTAGTTCAGAGGAAATTGAGAGAAAAATGAGCAAAGTAATTCTCAATGAGGTGTCGTCATATCTGAATAGTAAAGCTGCAAAAACGCAAAAGAAATAAGCAAGGGAACGCAAAAGAAAAATTCCATGAGAAAAAGAAATAATGAATAACAAGACAAATCTCCTCCTCCATCTTTTACTTTATTCTGTACGTTGTAAGGACTTACTGAGGACCAATAGACTCCTTTTCGTACCTGCGTACCTACCTGACATTTGGTAAAAAAGTGTGGGATTTTGTTTGGGGGGGGGGGGGGTTTTTTTTAATTTTCTCCAAAACCCTTTTCAACCAAATTCTTTTTTTCAGTTTACCCCC
>Ga0116227_10004323_pt1 | contig 30849 bp, 22 predicted proteins | sample S1TSphgellanicum_FD_89693 | JGI IMG/M metagenome (GOLD analysis project Ga0116227, IMG submission 89693) | Host-associated microbial communities from peat moss isolated from Minnesota, USA - S1T2_Fb - Sphagnum magellanicum MG | ecosystem: Host-associated > Plants > Peat moss > Unclassified... | reverse complement strand
CTTTAGCTGCTTCTGTAACCGAATCCTTTAAATAGGATAATTCTACTGCCATTTTTTTAAATGACTCATCAAATACTCTTGCCATGTTTTAACAAATTTAATTTTATTTCTTAAATCTGTCTCCACTCAAAGGTACCAACTCCAGTCCCGTTTGTGCTAAATTTAAACAGGATTTTGTCTTTTTCGGTTGTTGAATCTTATATTTAGTAATGAGTGTAAAGTATAAAATCCGTGATCAAACAAAATTATACTTCATCAGCTTTGCTGTTGTTTACTGGCTGGATGTATTTATAAGAAACGAGTATAAGGATATATTGATAGATAACTTAAAATACTGTCAGGAGAAAAAGGGTTTGGAAATTTATGCTTGGTGCATCATGACGAGCCACGTTCATTTAATTATAGGCACTACCGGTGAAAAAATGGAAGATATCCTGAGAGATTAAGGGTACCCCCGCTATAACGAAAAACTTCAACAGATGATTAACAATATGAAATAATGAGTGTTTTCTATTATTACTATTACTTGTTTTATAAAAAAAATTTAAAAGATGAAGAACCTCATCTTTTGACTATTTTGGTATTAAGTGCGTCTTGCTCTTTTCCTGTGATTTTTATTTTGCAAATGTTACTTGCTGAAAAATATTGTCTCTCAGTTGATAGCTGGAAAATGTTTTTAATAATACCTTTTTTTATATTATTGAATTATAGCTATTTTTTTAAAAGTAAAAGATACATGGAAATTCTTATTAAAAAACCAAAATTTTTTAAAAGTAATATTATATCTATTCTTGTAGTATCACTTTTTTTTGTTGCAACTATTTCTTGTATGTTTATTGGGCCTTATTATTTAAGGCAAATTTTTGAAGCAGGTTGTAAAAAATAGACGAGACTTTTTGTCCAGACTAGTACCAAAATAGATAAATTAGAAGCCCAGCAATATAAAATTTGCTGGGCTTTTTTATTTGGCGAAAGCCTTTTTGGTCTTGAAGTTCTGTATGTAGGTATCGATTACGTTGAATAGGATGGACTGTGTATCTGCATCCATCTTCTGTATATCGTTGATGCGTTCCACGGTTTCCTGCTATTAACCATATTCTACTATGATGAAGAAGGTAGAATTTTCTACCTGTTCGATTTCTTGGGTAAGTGGTACAAATGTTTTAGCATAGTTTTTTATTAATGCATATCGCATGAAATTTGAAAGGGAGAGTATAGTTTCAGCGATTAAAGGTGAATTTTATAAGGAATGCTGATAAATGAAGTTTAGCGTATTAAATAAAAAATGTGGATTTATTTGTGCCCTTAAATAGTTATTTTCAGACTGTAATAATTTACCCTTAAAAGCCCCCAGATTGTGTTCGAGTTTTTTATTTTTTTTAAGCCTTATAGATATTTGTGCAGGATAAAATAATAAATTGTTGATGAAGCCATTACTAAAATAGATTGGAAAAAGTATGTTGCAATTTTAAAGAATGCGCGGGAGTGGGGTTAATTATAGCGTTCTCATCATTGTTAAATATATATTCTAAGCTATATGGTGCAAGTAGGTAAATTAGTATTTCTATAATCAGCCATGCTGATATAAGCCCAAACTACTTCTTCCCCTCGTCAATAGCCTTATTTACCACATCCTGTATACGCCCTCTTATTTTTAAGTTTGATAATTTGTCAGTTACACTTGGATTTACCCGGTTAGATAAAAAGATGTAAACTAAACCACGTGACGGATCTACCCAAACGCCAATTCCTGTATAGCCCGTATGCCCATAAGTTTGTGGTTAAGCCAAATCAGAAGGGTAATGTTTGGTTGAATCAGGATCCCAACGGTCAAAGCCCAGGCCTCTGCGGCTTACATCTGATTGTTTAGAGGTAAATAAATCAACAGTTTGTGGCTTAAAATATTCTTCACCTCCATAAGTACCGCGGTTTAAAAGCATTTGATAAAAGATAGCCACATCATTGCTGCTTGCAAATAGGCCGGCGTGGCCAGATACACCACCCGCTAAAGCTGCGCCCTGGTCATGAACATAGCCAATTAACAAGGTTTTGCGAAATGTTTTATCATCTTCTGTTGGGATAATCTGGTCGGGGCTAAAACGGTTTCTAGGTAAAAAACCTGCAGTTTGCATACCCAAAGGTTTATAAAACTGGTCCTGTACATAAAGGTTAAGTGGCTCTTCTGCAATATGCTCTACAATATCTTTCATTACATACATGCTAATGTCGCTATACACATACTTGCCTCGGGTCTTAATTGGTGAATTAAGCATTTTAGGCCACATAAAATCACTAAAGAACCCTTTTTTAATGTAATAATTGTCGGCAACCTTAGTTGGGTAAGCTGCTGATGAATCTCTACTGTAATCGCCAGTTTTAACATAATCGTGAAACGGAATATATGGGATAAATCCGGCTTGGTGCAGCATGACCTCTCTAACCTGGATATTGTTCATTGGAGTTGTGCGCGCTTTTGGTATATAGGCGCCAATATTTGTATCGAGCTTCAGCTTATTTTGTTCAAACAGGCGCATAACAGCTGGAGTGGTAGCTGTTATTTTAGTAACAGAGGCCAGATCAAAAATGTCTGTTGTTTTATCATACAGCTTTGAGTCATAAGTATGGGTGCCATAAGCTTTGTTGAAGATCACTTTTCCATCTTTTGCCACCAGTACAACCAAACCTGGAGTAGCTTTTTGGACAATTGCTTCAGCAGCGATTGCATCAATATCTTTTAGGCTGTTGGCATTTATTCCTGCATCTTCCGGAACGGTATACTTTAAACGGCTTACAGCAGTATTGTAGCCAGAACCCTGTGTATATTTTCCTGAATACGTACTATTTAATTTTTGCGATGCTGCAATACCGCCAAAAATATACTGTGGAATTATGGCAGCTGCATCTATGCTGTTTTGTGTTGTGAAAAGAACCGGAGCATTAATGGAGTCAAAAGATTTTAAGCCGGGTCCATTACCAAAATAGGCAATAATAATCTGTTTGTTTTTGCTTATGCTGTTAATAAAGTTGATGTATTTTGCATTATTACTGTGCTTGTCATCAATAGCAATGATAATCGTATTATAGTATTTAAGATCATCTTCTAAGCTGTTCAAGTTCGTGCTGTCTTTATACAGGCTTGCAGAGAAGGTGGTAATCTTGGCGTATTTATTAGCTAAGCTATCAAAAGTTAAGCTGTACTCATAGTCAAGGCTAACGGAGGCAATATTTTTTTTATCGAGCGCTTTTAAAGGGATAATTTCATTTTGATTGTTGAGCAAGACCGTTGCTTTAGTGATGGCATTTGCAATTGATAATTTTTTTTCATTCTTAGCGTGTTCCTGAGCGCATGCTGTAAGGCATAAAACACTTAGAAAACTAGCTGCGGCTAGAACGAACAGCTTACTTTGCTTCATATACTTTTTCTCCGTTTAAATAGGTTTTTAGAACTTTAGTTTTTAATATGTTTTGTGGTGTTGATTTTAAAATATCGGTGTCTAAAATAACGAAATCGGCTAATTTTCCTGTTTCTAAACTCCCTTTTTCTTGTTCTTCAAAATTTGCTTTTGCAGCCCAGATGGTCATACCGCGCAAAGCCTCCTCAGTACTTAAGGCATTTTCCATTTGGAAACCTCCTTTTGGATAGCCTTTTGAATCTTCGCGAACGGTAGCGGCATAAAATGTTAAAATAGGGTTGATATTCTCAACAGGAAAATCAGTGCCTAAGGGGATCCACCCATTTTGTTTCAGCAATTGCTTATATGCATAGGCACCTTTAACCCTTTCTGATCCTAAACGCTGACCTGCCCAATACATATCAGATGTGGCATGCGTAGGCTGTACAGATGGTACTACGTTTGATTTGCCAAAGAGATCAAAATCTTTTGCATTTACAACCTGTGCATGCTCTATGCGCCAGCGCTGATCATTTTTGCCTTTTAAAACTTTGTTGTAAATATTTAAGATTGTGCGGTTTGCTGAGTCGCCTATTGCATGTGTGCACATCTGAAAACCGTGTGCATTAATTTTTTCGGCAACAGATTCAAAGTGCTTGACATCGCTAAGTAAAAAGCCCAAATGATTCGGCCTATCGCTATATGGCTTTAATAAGCAGGCTCCACGAGATCCTAATGCGCCATCAGCAAAAATCTTAAAGGCGCGCACATTTAAACGATCCGTTTTAATTGCCCCTTTTTTAAATAAATATGCATAATTCGCTTCATCATCAGAAAGCATAATGTACATGCGCATTTTTAATTTGTTTCTTTTTTGTAGCTCTGCTATAAAATCTACGTCTTTATGGTTTAATCCGCAATCATCAATGGTGGTTAAGCCTACAGCAAAACAATTTTTCTGTGCGTCTAATGCAATTTTTTCAGCCAGTTTGGCGTTAGGAGCAGGGATTTTATTTTCTACTAATCCTACGGCGTTATCAATTAAAAGTCCGGTGAGTTGCCCATTCTTAACAAACATGTCTCCGCCAGTTAATTTTTGCGCATTTTTAATGCCTGTTTCATCAAAAGCTTTCTGATTAACGATGGCCGCGTGCCCATCTATTCGGCTCAAAAAAACTGGCCGGTTAGGGAAAAGGCTGTTTAATTTTTCATTGCTCGGAAAATTTTGATCAGTCCATCCGTTTTGATCCCATCCATTTCCAATAAGCCATCCCTCTGGATGGGTTTTGGCAAACTCAACCAGGCGTTCACATGCTTCATCCCAGGATTTGGTATTTCTTAAATCAACTGTTTGGAGGCTTTTCCCATAACCTAAAAAATGTGCATGTGCATCAATGAAACCTGGGTAAATAATTTTTCCATCTGCGTTTAACTCTTCCTTCGCAGTGTATTTATTTCTGATTTCATCAGTTTTGCCAATCGCCAGTATCTTGCCGTTTAAAACGGCAAAAGCTTCTACGGTGTCAAAGGTGCTATTGACTGTATATACCTTAGCGTTGTACACAATAGTGTCGGCTTGTTTTTTGTTGCAGGAAAATAAGAGTGCTATGACAGCAATGTACAGGGGGTAGAAAAATAATTTCATAAGGATAAAGATAGAAAAATGTATATAGAGATTTTCTGTGAAATCTTATTCCAGTGATTTTATTACATAACTCATAATCAGGTTGGAATGGGTTCAGTACATTATAATTAACATCATTGGTCAACAAAGGTTAACGTTTTTTAATGATGTGCTATACATCCGTGATGATCTCTGTTTTTAATTGCATGATAAGCGTCATTTGTCTGTTGAGTTTTAAACAAAGCACAGTCATTAATCTTATTTTAGTTATTTTAGCAAAATATATGTACCCATTACATGACTGATATTATTCACTTACTGCCTGATGCTGTTGCCAATCAAATTGCTGCCGGAGAAGTTGTTCAAAGACCTGCTTCTGCAGTTAAAGAATTACTGGAAAATGCTATTGATGCCGGCGCAGACAAGATTCAGTTGATTATAAAAGATGCAGGAAAAGCTTTAATTCAGATTATAGATAATGGTTGTGGCATGAGTGTTACAGATGCCAGAATGTGTTTTGAACGTCATGCAACATCTAAGGTTAAAAAAGCAGAAGATCTTTTTGCCATTAGAACTATGGGCTTTCGTGGTGAAGCTATGGCTTCTATCGCTGCAATCGCACAGGTAGAAATGAAAACCCGTAGACATGAGGATGAAATTGGCACCTGCTTAAACATAGAAGGTGCAGAAGTGATTGGACAGGAGCCAGTTGCTACACCCCCAGGAACACAAATTGCCATAAAAAATCTTTTTTTTAATACTCCGGCCAGGCGCAATTTCCTGAAAAGCAATCCTGTGGAAATGCGCCATATTATTGATGAATTTCAACGGGTGGCTTTGGCCTATCCAAGTGTGTTTTTTAGCTTGCATCATGAGGGTACTGAAATCTTTAATCTCCCTAAAGGAAATCTAAAACAAAGAATTGTACATATTTTTGGCAATAACTACAATGAGCGCTTAGTGCCCGTAGAAGAAGAAACAACCATTATCAATTTAAAGGGATATATTGGTAAGCCTGCTTTTGCTAAGAAAACCAGAGGTGAACAGTTTTTCTTCGTTAATAACCGCTTTATAAAAGACCCTTATTTAAATCATGCCGTAAACTCAGCTTTTGATGATCTTCTTCCTGACGACAGCTATCCTTTATATGTTTTATTTATAGAGATCGATCCGGCAAAGATAGACGTAAATGTACACCCAACAAAAACCGAAATTAAATACCTGGATGAAAAATCAATTTATGCCATTTTAAAATCAGCGGTAAAAAGATCTATAGGGCGTTATAATATTTCGCCAACATTAGATTTTGACCAGGAAACGGGTTTTAACAATATGATTTCGCCTTTGGCAATTGAGGATATCGTGCCTCCAAGTATTAATTTTAATCCGGAGTTTAATCCCTTTGCAGGTGAAAGTAAGTCAGCAGACCGCAGTTATTCATCACCAAAAACATATGAAGCGAAGGCCAGCACTAAAAACTGGGGTTCATTATATGAAATAACCCAGCAGCCAGAAATAGAACAAACCAGTTTTTATACTGATGATTCAATTTTAGAAACGAAACAAAAACAATATATGCAATTGCATAACCGTTATATCGTTTCGCAGATCAAATCTGGTTTAATGGTTATCGATCAGCAGATGGCACATGAACGGATTCTGTATGAACGGTTTCTCGTGCATCTTGATGACCGGAAAGGCGCTTCGCAACAAAGCCTCTTCCCGCAAACCATTACGTTAAATGCAAATGATTTTGAGCTTGCAAAAAGTTTATTGGATGATATTAAAAGCTTGGGCTTTGATGTTCGTGAATTTGGTAAAAACACCTTAGTGGTAGAAGGCATACCTGTTGATTTGGGCAGCAACATCAATGAAACCCAATTGTTTGAACAACTCATAGAAGGGTTTAAAAATTCGCAACAAGAATTAAAATTAAGCAAACGGGACAGTTTAGCTAGAAGTTTGGCTAAGAACAGTGCTATAAAAGCAGGTACAGCATTAAGTCAGGAAGAGATGAATACACTTATTGATGAACTTTTTGCCTGTAAAACACCTAATTTTAGCATAAGTGGCAAACCCGTTATACAAACCATAACGCTGGCCGAACTGGATAAGAAGTTTGATAAATAAACCCTTATTAAAGTATAGAAATTCGATTTCTGTAATAAACTGACATAGAAACAGATTAAATATACAAAACCCATCCGTTTAGATGGGATTGAAAAAAACTTATGAATAACATTTATATACCGCCAGTAGTAAAGAATTTACTTATTATTAATATACTTTTTTATGTCGCCACATGGTTACTGGAACAGCGTGGCATCTATTTAGAAAATTTGTTGGCTGTATATTATTTCGATTCCCCAAAATTTGAGATATGGCAGGTGATCAGCTATATGTTTATGCATGGTAATACAGCGCATATTTTTTTCAACATGTTTGCCCTGTACTCTTTTGGTACCGTACTCGAATCAAGGTGGGGCGCTAAAAAGTTTATTATCTTTTATTTAGTAACCGGCTTAGGAGCCCTGTTTTTGCAATGGGCGGTACAAGCTTATGAAGTGCATCACATGATCGGCAGCATTACCAATAACGGCAAAATAGATCTCGCTGCACTTTATGACAACCGATTTAATAGTGAACTATTAACGATGAAACAGACGCAAACCCTTAAAGGCATTTATTTTGGTGGTATGGTTGGTGCCTCAGGGGCGATTTTTGGCCTGCTTGTAGCTTTTGGCATGCTTTATCCAAATGCCGAACTGCTTATATTGTTTATCCCGGTTCCGGTAAAAGCAAAATGGATTATCCCAATTTATATCCTGCTTGAATTGTCTTTAGGCGTTGCAAATGTAGAAGGAGATTCAATTGCCCATTATGCACACTTAGGTGGTGCGCTAATCGGATTTATTTTGATTAAGCTCTGGAAAGATAAAAATAAGACCTTTTACACCTACTATGAATAATAACTTAATTAAAGAACTTATACAGAAAATTTTCCGTTCGGGTAATCCTGTCTTTTTGTATATAGGGATTAATTCAATCGTATTCTTGATTATGGGATTGGTTGGATTAATTTTTTATTTAGGCAATAAAGCAGTTGATGTCAATTTACTTGTGCACAACTATGCCGGTTTGCCTGCACAACTAACTGCATTTCCGACACGGTTTTATACCCTTTTTATACATATGTTTTTTAATGAGGGCTTTTTAAATTTTCTATTTACCATGTTGTGGCTGTACTGGTTCGGCAATATTTTTATGAATTTTTTAAAAGTTAGGCAGTTTCATGTTATTTTTTTAGGTGGAGGTTTAATAGGTGCAATTTTTTATTTGGTAGGCTTAAATGTTTTTCCAGTGTTTGCCCCTAGTTTATCTGGTGCCACGCTAATCGGTGCATCTGCATGTGTCCTGGCCATTGTGGTTGCTACGGCAACCTTAGTTCCTAATTATGCAGTTCGGCTCATGATTTTTGGTGAAATAAAAATCAAATACATTGCACTGGCTTATTTAATTATGGATTTAATAGGGTCGATAAGTGTAAATGCAGGCAATGGTTTTGCACATCTTGGTGGTGCCATTTTTGGATTCATTTTTATGAAGCAGCTGCAGAAAGGCAACGATTGGAGTAAAATTTTTGAACCTAAGCCTAAACTTAGAGTGGTGAAAAATACGGGACCTATTAAGAAAAATAAATCAGCAGCCCATGTTCCCCAGCAGGAAATTGATGCCATATTAGATAAAATTTCTACTTCTGGTTATGACCAGTTATCTGCTTCAGAAAAAGAAAAACTATTTAAAGCCAGTAAAAATTAATGCCTAAACCGAAGTTTGCCTTTTTGGATAAAATATTATTGTTAACGGCTATGATTTTAGCCGTTGCATTGGTATTGGGTACTTGGGCAGGGAATATCGATCCGCGTAAAAATATTTTAATTGCTTTTTTTGGCTTGGCCTATCCTTTTACACTTTTTGGCAACTTAATATTATTGACTTGCTGGCTATTCAGAAAAAAATGGCTGCTTAGCTTAGTAACCATTTTGATTATAGGCCTGGGTTATAAAACAATATTAGCTACATTTAATTTTAATGGCAATGAAGGGAATGCCATTAAAGCAAATAATGCCATCAGGATGATGACCTACAATGTACACAGCTTTAAATTGTACGGTTCAAACAATACGGCTACTGTTAAAGAAAAAATGCTTCAGGTAGTAAGAAACCAAAACCCTGATGTGATTTGTTTTCAGGAATTTTTCACAAGATATAAAGGCCCCTATGATACAATTGACAGTTTAAAACAGCTTTTAAATACAAAGTATTATTATTTTTTGCCCATCAGCAAAAATAATTATGAAGCTTACGGGATGGCTATTTTTTCTAAATTTCCAATTGAAAATACAGGTGTTATTAAATTTCCGAGTACAGAAGGAAACATTTGTATTTATGCAGATTTAAATATCTTTGGCCGACCACTAAGGGTTTATAATGTGCACTTTCAGTCTATTTCATTTGAAAAACAGGATTATGACTATCTGGATAAAGTTAAAGAAATGAATACAGAGCTGCAGCCTACAAAGCGTATTTTAAAAATGCTTAAAAGTGCTTTTTTAAAGCGAAGTGAACAGGTAGATGTCATGAAACAGGAAATGGCCTCTTGTAAAACAGCTTATTTAATAGCGGGCGATTTTAATGATACTCCAGCATCATATGCCGTAAAGCAAATTACAAAAGGCTTAAACAATGCTTTTATTAAGCAGGGCTCAGGATTAGGCAAAACCTATAATGGTAAGTTCCCAAACTTTCAAATTGATTATATTGCAACAACAAATGATCTGGAAGTTTTAAATTACCACATTACACAAGCGAAATTATCTGATCATTTTGCAGTAAGAAGTGATTTATATTTTAAATCTACTAAGCCATAAGCCCGTTTACCATTACTGGTATATAAACGTCATTTATTACTCCAGGCCTATAAATTATCAGTTGCCTCCTTTAGTGGATTAGGTGTTTTTTGTTACATTTGCAACATGAAAACCGGCTTACAGCTTTACAATACTTTAACACGAAAAAAAGAAATTTTCCAACCTTTAAATGCTCCTCATGTAGGGATGTATGTGTGTGGGCCTACCGTTTATAGCGACGTTCATTTAGGCAATTGCCGTACTTTTATTTCTTTCGATTTAATTTTTAGGTATTTAAAATACGCAGGTTTTAAGGTGCGCTATGTGCGCAACATTACAGATGCAGGCCATTTGGAAGGCGACCGTGATGAGGGGGATGATAAATTTGCAAAACGGGCAAAACTTGAACAGTTGGAGCCAATGGAAATTGTTCAAAAATATACCTTAGGTTTTCATGATGTACTGCGCATGTTCAATACATTGCCTCCTAGTATAGAGCCTACAGCCACAGGCCATATTATAGAGCAGATCGAGATGATTAAAATAATTATAGCAAATGGCTATGGTTATGAGGTTAATGGAAATGTATACTTTGATGTAGATAAATACAGCAAAACAAATAATTATACCATTTTAACAAACCGAAACCTAGAGGATATGTTAAACAATACCCGTGAACTGGGTGGGCAGGATGAGAAACGCGGGCGGCTTGATTTTGCACTATGGATCAAAGCAAAGCCCGAAACTCTGATGCAATGGCAATCCCCTTGGGGAATGGGCTTTCCGGGCTGGCATATTGAATGCTCAGCCATGAGTGCTAAATATTTGGGAGCTGAATTTGATATCCATGGTGGCGGTATGGATTTGGCTGCAACACACCATACAAATGAAATTGCACAGTCTGAAGCCTGTAATCACCACCAGCCTGCACGTTATTGGATGCATACAAACATGCTTACCGTAAACGGTACACGTATGTCTAAATCAGCGGGAAATGGTTTTCTTCCTTTTGAACTGTTTACAGGTAATCATCCGCTTTTGAAAAAAGGCTACAGCCCGATGACGGTTAAGTTTTTTATGTTACAGGCACATTACCGCAGTACTTTAGATTTTTCAAATGATGCGCTCGACGCTTCAGAAAAAGGCTTTAGGCGTTTGATGGCTGCAGTTAATCTTTTAGATAAATTATCTCCATCTGATCAAAATGATTTTGATATTCAGGCATTGTATGCTAATTGTGTAAATGCGATGGATGATGACTTTAACAGTCCTGTACTCATTGCCGAATTATTTGAAGCAGTAAGGATAATCAATACTGTTTATGATGGCAAAGGAAAAATTTCTAATGAGGCTTTAATAGCGCTAAAGCAGTTGGTTAACGATTTTGTATTTGACGTTATGGGTTTAAAAGATGAGGACACGGGAAATAGTGAGCTGAATAATATATTGGACATGGTCATTGAACTTCGTAAAGAAGCAAAAGAAAATAAAGATTATGCCACTTCCGATAAAATTAGAATTGGACTACAGGAGTTAGGTATTCAACTTAAAGACGGTAAAGAAGGCACCACCTGGAGTAAAGCATAACACCTTTAAGCTCATTTTCACTTTGCAGATGCTTATAAAGCAAGCGTAGCTAGAAAAATGTGCATTTGTTAGTTAATTTTAAAACGTTACTTCAAAGAAAATTTTATATTCGCCAAACTTAAAATAGAATAGAACCAGTTAAACCTAATGATTAAGTGGTGATTTAACCCTAGAAAAATGAAAAAAATATTAACGACTACTTTAGCATTAGCCTTAACTGTTGGAGCATTTGCACAAAAAAGTGACGGTACGGCAAAATCTTTAGTTAATGCAGAGAAGGAATTTGCAAAGGCAATGTCTAAAAATGGCGATAAACAAGCTTATCTGGAATATTCATCTGCAAATGCTTTAGTATTTAGGCCAAATCCAGTTAACGTTAAAACTTTTTATAATGCACAAACAAAAAGTAATGAACAATTAAGCTGGACCCCAAACCTGGCCAAAGTTTCACGTAGTGGCAATTGGGGTTTCACGGCAGGTACTTATGAATTGACCTCAGCAGATAAAAAATATGGTCAGTATTTATCCATTTGGAAAGCTGATAGTGGAAAATGGAAACTGGAACTTGACTTAGGAACTTCAAATAATAAGCCCTTAAGTAAAGTGGAGAATCAATTCATTGATCCTACTGACCACTTTATGCCAAAGTTTATTAATGAGAAAGAAATCAAGGCCAACAAAGAGGTCATTTTAACAAATGAAAAAATTTTAAATACTTCCTTAAAAACACATGGAGCAATTGCTTTTGCGGGCTTTTTAACCAATAATGCAAGATTGATTTTTCCAGGTAACGAAGCTATAAATGGAAAAGATAAAATTCTTCAATTTTTTAATGGAATGGTCAGCAAAATTAATCTTAAAACCAATGGGGTAGATAAATCATTGGGCGGTGATTTTGCTTATACATATGGAGTAGCAACAATTGATTATAAGACAGACCTGAGAGAAAGCTTTAATTATGTTTTTATTTATGAAAAAGCGGCAGATCACAGTTGGAACTTAATTGTACAGGCATTTGTACCTGCGGAACGATAAAATAATAATACATTTGAAAAGGCTTTCTATGAATAGAAAGCCTTTTTTATTATATACCTGAAATACCCAAAGAATATTTTTAACAATTTACATGTACAAAAAAATACGAATCATAGTCATTCTAATTTTATTTAGTGCTGGTACTTTTGCGCAAAAACATAAATTTGATATTCAGGGTAAAGCGGGTTGCCGTGGCATAATGCCTGAAAATACAATAGAAGGAATGCTAAAAGCATTAGGTCTTGGTGTAACAACTTTGGAGATGGATGCGGTAATATCAAAAGATAAACAGGTTGTTTTGTCTCAGGAGCCTTATTTCAACAACGAAATATCCTTAACGCCAAAAAGGAAACCCATATCCTTTAAAGAGCAAAAAACATATAAACCTTAGTTCGAGAATTAAAAAGCATATAATTGATTAGTTTTTACGGTTTCGTATTTTATAGATGGTTTTTTAGGGAAGAAGCTGTATGCTGCCAACCCTGCGGGTATGTTTACGATGAAATTGATAAATGAACGATGTCTAGAATGTTCAATCTGACAAATATTTTTAAGCTCATCGTTTACAGTTTCTATCACCGATCTTTTTCTAAGCATGATCTTGTCGTTCATGCTCATTAGGCTGTTTTTCATTTTATTACGTATGCCTGTTACAACATGTACACCATCTGTGAATAGAATTTCGAATAGCTGCTTAGAAATATATCCTTTTATCCCCAAAAAGCTTTCCAAATATTTTTTTCAGAAACCCTTCTCGCTTTAAAGGCTCTCTGTCATCCATATTTCCCTGACTGATAAGGAAGTTAAGAATTTCCCCCTTATCGTTGATAACCAGGTGAAGTTTAAAACCGTAGAACCAGCCCATTGTTGATTTTCCAACTTCAGCAGTGCCTTTGAAGACTTTGTTGGCCTTTATACGCTTGTTTTTGCATACTCTTATCGGCGTGGAGTCAACGAAGGAAATTCCTGTACATGAACCTGCGCAATAGGTTTTTAAGAAAATAGTCAGTGGCATGACCACACTTTGGCTAAGTTCAACAAAGCGATTATAGGATACCGTTTTGGGAAAATCATCTTGCATATGTTTTTGAACATAGAATATATAATAATGCTTAAAGCATTTGAAGCCACTGATCTGAAATAAGAGAAGGATACTGATTACCTCGCTATTGGTCATTGTAGCTGGCGGTCTTGCCGTTTTGCCTAAAATGAAGTTTTTGGTTGTTTTTTCAAAGTTCTTGCAAAATTCGTCAACTATGCAGAAAATATCAGTAACTTTATCGTATGTAATCATCGTTTATATTTTGTTAAATATTTGAATGTTAGATGCTTAAATACATAAAATGCTACTTTGATTACATATTTTATTGCTAATTAATTCTCGAACTCAGGTTATAAAGTATTGGCCAGATATAAACTGAAAGATGGTGAAGAGCCCTCAGGACTGGCTATTGATCGGGCTTCTTCAAGACTTTTTGCCGTTTGTTCAAATCAGGTGATGATTATTTTGGATGCCAGTAATGGCAGGCAGATTGTGGCTCTTCCCATCGGAAAGGGTTCCGATGGCGTTGTGTTTGATCCGGCTTTAAAAACAGCTTATAGCTCAAATGGAGCAGGTACAATTACAGTCGTTAAAGCAATTTCTGCAGAAAATTTCGTTGTACAGGAAACCATAAAAACCCAAATCGGTGCCAGAACCATAGCTTTGGATTTAGAGAGCCACCATCTTTTTTTACCTACTGCTGAATTCGAAAAATCAATCAATGTTGGACAGCGGCCCAAAAGAATTCCAGGAACTTTTCAGATTCTAGAAATTGGCAAATAATTTTTGCCCAAAAATGGCGTCATTGTAAGGGATATGAAATTTATGTAAATAATAAATAAATTGAACTCAGCTTTTTGCGCAACAACTGGCATTAGGCAAACAGACGTTTTAAAAACGGGCGCACCTTTATGCTGTTAAAAAAATAATATCAAGGACGCGGACTTATTTATATTTTCTGCTTACAAGTCTTTTTGTTTTTTATAACCCTATAATGAAAATGTTTTTTATATTCGTTTAATTAATCGTTGTTTTAACGTTTAATAATCTTTGCATAGAAACCCCATGTAAGGTGAATTGCAAAAAAAACATAACCTAACCAAATTGATAACAATGATGAACCTTCAAAAATTTTCAAAACTTATTTTTGCTTTGCTTTTGCTTGGCAATTTTGTGTCAGCACAAGAAAAAACCGCTTTTAAATTTGATTTTGGACCTGGTAAAGTTGCGCCTGGTTATATACAGGTTTTGCCAACAACTGTTTACAGCACTTCGCAGGGATATGGATTCGATTTTGATTCAAAAGTTACGGCTGTTGAAAGGCCTGGTAAAGATCCATTGACCAGTCACTTAGTAAAGAGTGATAAGCCTTTTTATTTTTCTGTTGCCTTGCCCGAAGGCAACTATAAGGTTACTGTGAGCCTGGGCGATTCAAAAGAGGGGTCAGAAACTACCATAAAAGCCGAATCGAGAAGGCTTATGCTTGAAGGGATCAAAACTACGGCAGGGCAGTTTGTAAAGAAAACCTTTATTGTAAATATTAAAAGCAGAACCATTTCAGGTTCAGAAATGGTAGGCTTAAAATCAAGAGAACTCACTAAACTGGATTGGGATGATAAACTTACGCTGGAGTTTGATGGCAATACAGCATTAAATGCACTTGAAATTACTAAAGCAGATGATCAGATTACGGTTTTTTTGGCTGGAAATTCTACGGTTGTTAATCAGGATGATGAGCCTTGGGCATCATGGGGGCAAATGATCCCACGTTTCTTTAAACCCGGCGTTGCCATAGCCAATCATGCAGAGTCAGGCCTAACATTGGGTTCATTTATAGGAGGAAGGCGATTGAAAAAAATACTATCCGTGATGAAGCCTGGCGATTATCTTTTTATAGAGTTTGGTCATAACGATCAAAAAGAAAAGGGTGAAAATGATGGCGCATATAAATCTTATACTGAGCGGTTAAAAATCTTTGTAAATGAGGTGAAGAAAAAAGGCGGTATTCCGGTTATTGTAACCTCAACCAGCCGAAGATCTTTTGGTGCCGATGGAAAAATTGTGAACTCTCTTGGCGATTTTCCGGATGCGGCGCGTAAAGTTGCCGCCTCAGAGCAAGTGGCTTTAATTGATTTAAATGCAATGACAACGAGTTTATTTAATGCCTTAGGTGAAAATAATTCAAAGAAAGCTTTTGTACATTATCCTGCAAACAGTTATCCCGGACAAGAAAAAGCACTGGCAGACAACACGCATTTTAACCCATATGGGGCTTATGAAATTTCTAAATGTATTGTATTGGGCATTAAAGAGCAGAAACTTGGCCTTGCTAAATACTTGGTTGATGACCTTCAGGCATTTGATCCTTCAAAGCCAGATGATGTGGCCAATTGGCATTGGCCAGAAAGCCCTAAAGCCAGTATTGTTAAGCCTGACGGAAATTAGGCTTTGATGAGGCTATTATTAATGATTTCCTGATAATGGAAAAGCTTTTTCTATTTATTGTTTTGATCACGAGTACTATTTTTAGCCGGGCACAAGGTCAACTGCAGTCTTTTCCATTATCATCTGTTCGCTTACTTGATGGGCCATTTAAACAGGCGCAGCAAACAGATATGCATTATATGCTATCACTGGATGTTGACCGCCTATTAGTGCCATATCTAAAAGAAGCAGGCTTAAAGGCTAAAGCAATATCCTATGGGAACTGGGAGAATACAGGCTTGGATGGCCATATTTGCGGACATTATTTATCGGCACTTTCTTTCATGTATGCTTCTACAGGTAATGTCATTCTAAAAAATAAAATAAATTATGTACTGAGTGAACTGCTGCTGTGCCAAGACAAAAATGGAGACGGATATATTGGGGGTGTACCGGGCGGTAAAAGCATGTGGGCACAAATTGCACAAGGAAATATAAAGGCATCAAGTTTTTCGCTTAATGGTAAATGGGTGCCTTTATATAATATTCATAAAATTTATGCAGGCTTATATGATGCATATGCAGTAACAGGCAATGTAAAAGCAAAACAAATGCTCATCAAATTAACAGATTGGTGCATCAATTTAGTCCAGCAATTATCTGATGAACAGATTCAGACCTTATTAAAAAGTGAGCCAGGTGGTTTAAATGAAATCTTTGCAAATGTGGCTTTGCTTACGCATGAGGAGAAATACCTGGAGCTTGCCAAAAAATTCTCTGACCGATCTGTCCTTAATCCATTACTGCAGCATAAAGACGTTTTAACAGGATTGCACGCGAACACGCAGATCCCAAAAGTGATTGGATTTATGCAGATTGCTGAAGTAAATCAGGATACAGCTTGGGCAGGTGCCGCTAATTTTTTTTGGAAAACAGTAGTTGAAAATAGAACGGTGGCCATAGGAGGCAATAGTGTACGAGAGCATTTTCATCCCATAAATGATTTTTCATCTATGATTGAATCAAGGGAAGGGCCCGAAACTTGTAATTCGTACAATATGCTAAAATTAACAAAGCATTTGTTTTTGGGTAAACCATTGGCAAAATATATGGATTATTATGAACGTACCTTGTATAATCATATTCTCTCTTCCCAAAATCCAAATGGGGGCTTTGTTTATTTTACCCCCATGCGCCCTGGGCACTATAGGGTGTACTCTCAGGTGCAAGAAAGCTTTTGGTGCTGTGTGGGCTCGGGTTTGGAGAACCACGGAAAATATGGTGAGTTGATTTATGCACACCGCAATAAAGATCTTTTCATAAACCTTTACATGGCTTCTGTTCTAAACTGGCCCGAAAATGGGCTTGAAATGATCCAGAACACCAATTTTCCAAATACAGAACAATCTATACTCACCTTAAAGCTGCATAAAAGCAGCCGTTTTACCATGTATTTCCGCTATCCGGTATGGATAGAAGATGGCAAAATGGAAATTTGGATAAATGGTAAAAAACAGCTTATTAAAAGGGATGAAAATGCCTATGTATCTATAAACCGCCTTTGGGCATCAGGTGATGTGATTAAAATTAACCTGCCCATGCATACCCGTGCAGAATTTTTCCCTGATCACTCCAACTGGGTTGCCTTTACCCACGGACCAATTGTACTGGCCGCTGCGGTTGATACTTTAAACCTTCAGGGTGTAAAAGCCGATGGAAGCCGTATGGGGCATATTGCATCTGGAAAGCTGTATCCATTGGATGAAGCCCCATTAATTGTTGCAAACGCCAAAACCATACAAACCGATATTGAAACAGAGAATGCAGGGCTAATGAAATTTAAAATTCCAGCATTAATTCAGCAGGAAAAATATAAAAATTTGGAGCTGGTGCCTTTCTATACTTTAAATAATACACGGTATGCCCTATATTTTCCATACAGTAATTTGGAAGAACTGCCAATGCGCTTAAAATTAGTGAAACAAAAAGAAGAAGCAACGTTTGCCTTGGAGCAGCTTACTGTGGATTTGGTGAATAGCGGAGAGCAACAACCAGAATCAGATCATGGTTTTAAAGGGGAACAAACAGAAACAGGCTTATTTATGGACCGCCATTTTAGAAATGCAACAGGCTGGTTCAGCTATTATCTTAAAAATACGGCTTTACAAGCTAAAAAGCTCCGCTTAACTCTTTATGGAAAAGAGAAGAATAAAGCATTTGATGTATTGCTTAATGGTCATTCATTTTTAACCATCAAGCTTGATGGACGTAAAGAGTTTTATAGTGAAGAATATGATATACCAGAAGCATTGAACAGCAGCATTGTTGAAGTGAGGTTTGTTGCCCAAAAAGGATCTGCGGTAGCCAATATTTATGAGGTGAGGCTATTAAAATAAAAAACAATTAATAGCGGCTTGGCCTTTTTACAGATAGAACTGTTTATTGCCTGTAAAAGCTAAAATAAGTTATTTTGCTTTGCCAACACCTTCCGTTGTCATTACAACTCTTTTCATAGTGCCATTTGTATTGTAATAGAGGTAATCTATACAAACTGATCTCCTAAAACTGCCACCATCGGTATTTATTGCTCCATTATGATAGATAAAATAAGATTTTCCTTTAAAATCAATAATAGCCTGATGGTTCGTATTTGAGTTGCCGGCAATTTCATTTAAAATTCCCTTATACTGCCATGGACCGTTAATATTTTTGCTCATTGCATAAACTATTTTTTCAGGAAATTGCGAAGCATAAGAAAGATAATACCAATTTTTGCGTTTATGAATCCACGGCGCTTCTGTAAATTCAGGAATATCAACAGTTTTAATAGGGCCATCTAACTCAATCATATTCTTTTTTAGTTTTGCATAATAGCATTTTTGGTTTCCCCAAAATAAATAGGCTTGCCCATCATCGTCAATTATAACTGATGGATCAATATCGTCCCAGCTTATCTTTACATCAGTAGTCATGTCATTTGTAATCAAGGCTTTTCCAAGTGCATCTTTAAAAGGCCCTGTAGGCCGGTCAGATACTGCCACCCCAATAGATTTGCCATGAATTGAACCATGACTTACCGCTACATACCAATAAAACTTGCCATCTCTGCTAATCACCTGTGAGGCCCATGCATCATCTTTGGCCCATGCAAAATCTTTAACACTAAGGGGCACTTTGTGTTCTTTCCAAGTCACCAGATCTGCTGATGAGTAACACAGCCATTCGTGCATTTCATAGCTGTTTTTAGTTTTTGGGGCAACATCATGCCCGGTATAGAGGTAAACAGAATCTCCATATACATAGGCCGCGGGATCTGCAGTATATTTATCTTTTATTATTGGGTTTCCGGTTGAGGTGAAGGTTTTAAGCTCTTGCGCTTTCAAAATACCTGTATGATATATACATAGGAATAAGAATGCACTAAGCACTGTTTTTTTTGTAAGCATTATCTTTTTTGTTTTATAAGGCAAGTAATTTTTCGAGTTCTTTTGGTTGAATGCGCAAAATGGTTCCGTGCCTTAAACCTCTTGGGAGCACAATTTTATCAGATATATCAGTCCAGTTCTTTAAGTCAGATGACTGGATGGCACCATATTTATGTTCCCTGTACTTGTCAAAATAAACCAGCCATTGATTCCCTACTTTTACAGTTGTTGGTCCTTCTGCCCAATAATTGCCAGTTATAGGTGCACTAGCGGCAGTGTAAGGGCCGGTAAGCTGATTGCTATAAGCTATTTTAATATTTTTTTGAACGGGTTGAGGAGTTTCATCTTTTAAAAACATGATAAATTTTTCTTTGTCCTTTACAATTGTGGCATCAATAACATTAAAGCCAGGGTCGTATAAAAGTTTGGTCTCCGTAAAGGTTTTAAAGTCTTTTGTGGTTACATAATATATGCGGTGGTTATAGCCATCTTCAGCTTTGCTGGCGGTTTCCTGAAATTTTCCGGTAACGGTTGATGCCCAATAAATCATATAGGTTTTAGTGCTTTCATCATAAGTGATCTCTGGTGCCCAGGTATTTCTAGTGCCCTCTTCTTTAACCATAACAGGTAAAAACTGTTGTTCGCTCCAAGTAATAAGGTCTTTAGAGTTTGCATAGCCAATGCCCTTATCTTTCCAGCTTACTGTCCATACCATATGAAATAAGCCATCTGAGCCACGTATAATACATGGATCTCTCATTAGTTTGTCTTTACTAACCATAGGGGTTAAAAAAGACTGATCATTGTTTAATGCTTTCCAGTTATAGGCATCTTCACTATAAGCCAAATGTAAACCGTCCTGCCCTTTGTCTTTAAAATAAGCAAACAAATAGATTTCTTTTTTTGATTGTGCAAATGCACTTATTATGCTAAAAAGGAGTAAAATACTGCTATAAAAAATTTTCTTCATAATTGTTGTTTTAATAAAAGCGATGTTTGTCTAGTTGATGATCATTCTATAATAATTACAAAACCTCCGGTTGCTTTTACAGGTATTTCTGTATTTGCTTTTAAAATGATGTCACTTTGAGTAAAAGAAAGTGGCTGCGTTCCATCAGTTATTATTTTAGCCTTTTTACCTTTATAGGCTTCTAGGTTAAGTTTAAGTGTTTTTGCCGTCAATTCGCTATTTATGCCAGCTATATACCATTTTCGGCCAGATTTTCGAGCCATTACAACAAGTTTTCCGGGGTAGCCATCTATAAACTGTGTTTCATTCCAAACGGAAGGCAGTTCTTGTAAAAAAGTTTTAACATAAACTGGTACCTGCGCCATGCCGGCAGGTGTTTCGGCCAGATGCTGTATGCCAGATTGGAATATTACCGGAAGTGCCAGTTCAAAAGCACTTGTGGTACGGCGGTTTATATTTGGAATTTTATATAAGCACATTGGCGTAAAATCCATTGGATCGAAAATATTTCTTGTAAAAGGAATTGTGGTTGCATGCGCAGCCTCCTCATCCGCATTTTTTTGATCAAACGTAATAAACTCCATTCCTTTTATTGATTCCATAGTCATTAAGTTGGGGAAAGTTCTTTGCCATCCCCTTGGCAGTGTTGCGCCATGGCAGTTCACATTTAAGTTAAACTTTGCCGCATCTTCAAATAAGTCTATATAATACTGGATCATCGACTGGCCATCGCCACCAAAAAAATCAACCTTTATACCCTTTATGCCCATTTTTTGCAGGATTTCAAATTCCTTTATCCGCTTTTCATGGCTTGTTAGCTTATCTTTAGGGGTATATTTTACCGTATTCCAATCACCGGCAGAATTGTACCAAAGCAATAGGCCTACATTTTTTTGCTTGGCATAATCAGCAAGTTCCTGCATTTTTTCATAACCTATTTTCCTGTCCCAATCTGCATCAATTAGGCAATACTCCCATTTCATATCTGCAGCAAAATCTATATAGCTTTTCTGCAGGTCATACTTTATCGAGTTGTCTTTTAATATGATCCAGCTCCATGATGCCTTTCCAGTTTTAAATAATGATGCTTCAATATTTGGTTTTGCCGGGTAGGCTAGGTCAGTGCCCAATGTAGATTCGGTAATTGTTTTTAAGCTCCCAATAGCAATTACCCGCCATGGGGTATACCATGGCAATGTCGATTCTGGCTCTACATTTTTACCGGTAAAGGCTTCACGGTCATCAGGGAAGCCAACCATGTAATTGCCATCAACTGAATTTTGCCTGAGTCGGGTAGCACAGTAGTGATGGTCTAAAGCCGATTCAGTAACGAGCAACCAGGTATCTTTATAATTAAATAAGGCTGGATAAACCCATCCGGCTACCGTTGGGGCAGGAGTACCTACAGCAATTTCTTTTTGATAATATTCTTCATATGAAGGATTGGTTTTTTCCCACCCAGATTTGGCTACAGCCATAGGCTGCATCCAAGCTTTTGTTTCATTAAAAAAGTGGAATGAACTTTTTTCTTCCTTAATTTTTTTTAACTGCGTATTTTGTTCAGAAAAGAAATAACGGAAAGCCACTCCATCATCTGATACCTGAAAAATGACATCCATCCCTTTGCCCAGCTTATTTTTAAGATGAACAATGCGCCTGTTGCCTCTATAGGTGTTGAACAAACGTTTTGCATTTTTAAGTGTATAGGCATCTTTAATGGTTTCTGTATTGGAAACAGAAACGATAGAGAGCCCTTCATAAAAATCATCATCTTCTCTTAAAATGCCCAATGAAGAATGACTTAGCACTGGAACAGAATTTCGGTATATGGTATAGAACAGCTGTTTGTTTTGAAGATATACCTGAGCTGTTAACTGTTTGTTGGGGCTGGTAATTTCAAAATTGTCCTGTGCTTTAACAAAAGCTAAACTTAAAATAAGCAATATGCTATAAATAAAGAGGCTTTTAATATTCATAACGTGTTTTTATTTTAGTTCGAGCACCACTACAGATTGAGCAGGAAGTACTATATTTAGGTTGTTCCCATTTTTTTGTGCCCCGTTAAATTTAACAATATGAATTTTATTTGGCTCAGTAAATGAATTTACATCGGTTATTTTCGTTGAGCTAAGAATTTGTCCTGTTACTGTTTTCCAATTGATATTGGTTAAAGAGGTATTGATGGTTATTTTTTTTCCGGGGTCTAGATTCACCATTGAAATATGAATGGCGCCTGTAGAGTCTTGAGAAGCAGAGATATTTAGTGCAGGGATTTTTTTGTCGCCAGATGTGTAATCCGGGCTGTTAAATTCTATAGGTAGATATTTGGCATCCTGATGTACTTTGTAGAGATCAAAAACATGATAAGTTGGAGTTAAAATCATTTTGTTTTTTTCGGTCAGCACCAATGCTTGAAGTACATTTACAGTTTGTGCCAGATTGGCCATTTTAACACGATCGGAATGGTTGTTGAAAATATTTAATGTTGTACCGGCAATTAAAGCATCACGTAAACTGTTTTGTTGGTATAAAAATCCTGGATTGGTGCCCGGTTCAACATCCGTCCAGATCCCCCATTCATCAACCACAAGAGCAACTTTTTTTGCTGGATCATATTTATCCATTATAGCCGCATGTTTGGTCACCAGGTCTTCCATTTTTAGGCAATTTTTCATTGTATTAAAATATTGGCTTTCATCAAAATTGGTAGCAGAACCTTTTGCGTTCCATTTTCCTGTAGGCAGTGTATAATAGTGCAAGGTTAATCCCCACATTTGTTTTCCTATATTTTTCATGCAGGTTTCGGTCCAGTTGTAATCTTCTGAGTTGGCCCCGCTTGCAATTTTTTTTAAGGGTGCGCCTGCATAATTTCGGGCATAGGTGGCATATCTCTTATATAGATCAGAATAATACTGTGGCGTCATATTGCCACCACAGCCCCAGCTTTCATTGCCCACACCCCAAAAGGCAACTTTCCAGGGCTTATCTCTTCCATTTTGTTTACGTATGGCTGTCATTGGGCTTTCACCATCAAAATTTAGATACTCTATCCATTTGGCCATTTCTTCAACAGTGCCGCTGCCTACGTTGCCTGCAATATAGGGTTCGCAATTTAGCATACTGCAGAGTTCCAAAAATTCATGGGTTCCAAAACTATTGTCTTCCGTAACACCGCCCCAGTTGGTATTCACCATTTTTGGCCTTTGCGTGCGTGGGCCTATTCCGTCACGCCAATGATATTCATCAGCAAAACATCCACCTGGCCAGCGCAGGTTAGGAATTTTAATTTTCTTCAGGGCTTCAACAATATCCAGTCTTATTCTTCCTTTGTTGGGTATGTCCGAGTTTTCATCAACCCAAAAACCATCATAAATACACCGGCCTAAATGCTCTGAAAAATGTCCGTAAATATGTTTGCTTATAACCTGTTGCCCTGCTGGCTTAATGATCAGCTGTACATCTGTTTGTGCTTTTGAGGACAGCATGCTGCAGAACAGTGCAATAAAAAGTAAATAATATTTCATGTTAATTTTGGTTTATGGTTAATCGGATTGAATGATTTAAGTACCAGCAAAAGGAATTCTGATCACATTAAAGGAATAGGGCTTTAGGTTGAGGTGAATATTTTTTCCTTTAATGTTCAGTTCAGATTTTTTTGGACTAAGTGCTTGTGGATTTTCAAATGAATTCAACTGTGCCAACTGATCATTTGCCAGCGCTTCTACAGTGCCCTTATTTTGCAGTTTTTTAAGGTTTGTTGTTTCAAATACTATATTTTGAGGTTGTGAGGCTGTATTTGCAATTTTTATAATGAGTGTATTCGTGGTCTGGTCAATAACAGTGGATGCATATAGCCCTTCTTGTCCGGTTATGGGTTGTTCATTTAAAGTAATAGATGCCGTGTGTGTGCCCTTGTTTAGTGAAAAAAGCTTTTGTACATAGTAATCCGGTGATCCATAAATATTCAAATTATCAATCCATATCAGGTCAGGTGCCCATTGCCAGCTATCAATATGTGCAAATAATGGTGCGTATGAAGCCATCTCAACAACATCAGCATTACGTTCCAAACCGGTCATAAAAGCAGCGGCTGCCAATGCACTTTGCCAATTGTTTCTATTGCTTCCCATAATGCTTTTATCAGCATGTACAGCATATTCACCAGCAAAAACTTTAGCTCCATTACGCGGATAGGCATCATAACGGCTTGCATTAGCTAAAAACCAATCGGCGGGCTTATAGTAATGTTCATCAATAAAATCAGCATCTGTTTTTCTAAGTTCGGCATTTAAATAATCAAAGCGTTCACCGTTTGGATCTGTTCCGGAGCTGTTAATGAGTTTAAAATCAGGGTATTTTAATTTTATGGCTTTGGTAAATACTGCTAAACGCTCTATATATTGTGGTCCCCAGTTTTCATTGCCAATACCCATCATTTTTAAATTAAAAGGTTTTGGATGTCCTAATGCTGCGCGTTTTTTACCCCATTTGGTGTTGATATCGCCATTTGCAAATTCAATTAAGTCCAGTGCATCCTGAACATAAGGATCCAGTTCATCAAGTGCGGCCACCTCACCCGTATTAAACTGGCAGGCCATTCCACAATTTAAAATAGGCAGAGGTTCGGCACCTATATCCTCTGATAGTTGAAAATATTCATAAAAGCCAAGGCCAAAAGTTTGGTAATAATCAGGTGCCGGCCGGTGTGCAAACTCTACATTCCACCTGTTCATAATCATTTGGCGGTCTTCAATAGGGCCAATGGTTTTTTTCCACTGATAACGGTTAGCTAAATCAGTTCCTTCTACAATACATCCACCCGGAAAACGGATAAAGCCAGGTTTCATATCAGCCAGCATTTTAACCATATCGGCACGTAGCCCCTGTGGTCTATTTTTCCAAGTATCTTCAGGAAATAGAGAAATCATATCAAGGTCAATCTTGCCCTTTCCCTCAAATATAACCGTCAATTTTGCTTTTGGGTCTGTATCTGTAGCATAAAAGCTTATGGATTGTTTCTTCCATTCCAAGCCGGTTTCTGCCGGGCTTAAAGTACTTTCAGCAATTACTTTTTGATTGGCACTTATAAGCTGTACGCGTAACTTAACACCTGGCTCATTTTGACGGTACATGACCGAAAAATCATAACGGAGTCCTTTTTTTACACCTATGCCTTTAAAACCTTCATTTGTTAACCCAAAATTGCCTTTAGCCGTATTGATCTGAATATAGCGGGGGTTTGTACTATTCAGCGCCTTCCGGTTAACCACTAATATTTCACCTTCATTTGCTTTTTTGCGCTGAATACTCCAGCCCATTAAAGGTTTAGCAAATTCAAATGACCTGTTTTTAATCAGCTCGGCATAAATACCACCATCTGCACCAAAATTAATGTCTTCAAAAAATACTCCCCACATAGTCGGTTGAATTTTTGCCGCATTTACCACTGTTTTTATTTTAAATATTTTTTCCGTTTGTGCATAAGTTTTAAAACAGGGCATCAGCCCAAAAAGGATGCAGATTGAACAGATCCATATTACATTTCTGAATTTAGACGTAAAGTTCATCAGGATTTAATATTTGGTTAAGTAAACTGTAAAAATAAAAGAATTATAATAATAAACGTTATTTGTACGATTAATTTTTTTGATACAGTTAATTCATGTAATTTTTGTATTTATTCAGGATACTGCAGGATGCCAATTGTTAACATTATCATTATGTTTAGCCAACCAAATCATTGTTGAGTATGAAATTTTTAAGAATCTGTACCTATATCATATTTGTATTAAGCAGTTTAACAGGCCATGCACAGCCTAAAATACCGGATTGGGTACAAAAAACAGGTGCAAGAAAATTCATGTTCAAAAACACCAGCTTTAGCGCAAACCGTTATGGTGCTGTTAATGATGGAAAAACATTAAATACGCAATCTATTCAGAAAGCTATTGATGATTGCGCCTTAAAAGGAGGTGGGACAGTCACATTTGAGGCCGGGAAATATTTAACCGGTTCACTATTCGTTAAAAAAGGTGTAAACCTAAATATTGGAAAAGGCGTAGAGCTGTTGGGCAGTCAGGATATTAAGGATTATCCAGAAATCGATACCCGAATAGCAGGTGTTGAAATGCAATGGCCCGCAGCATTAATTAATATTATCAAACAAGAAAAAGCCTCTGTTTCTGGCGGTGGCCTCATAAATGCCCAAGGTAAACCTTTTTGGGAGCGTTACTGGGCTTTAAGAAAGGAATATGAACCTAAAGGATTAAGATGGATTGTAGATTATGATGCTAAAAGACCCAGAACGTTGCTCATAGCCGAATCATCAGATATTGTTTTAAAAGATTTAAACATACAGCAGGCCGGTTTCTGGACCGTTCAAATTGTATATTCAAATTATGTCACTGTTGATAAAATAACGATTAGGAATAATGTAGACGGACATGGGCCAAGTACCGATGGAATTGATGTAGATTCCTCATCATGGGTGCTTTTGCAAAATTGCGACATTGACTGTAATGATGATAATTTTTGTTTAAAGGCCGGAAGAGACTGGGATGGCCTTCGTGTGAACAGGCCAACAGAGTATGTTGTAATTCGCAATTGTGTAGCACGTAAGGGAGCCGGCCTTTTAACCTTGGGCAGTGAAACCTCAGGTGGTATCCGCCATGTTTGGGCAACAGATTTAACGGGCTTTGATACAGGAAATGCATTAAACATCAAATCGGCAATTACACGTGGGGGTACGGTAGAAGATATTTATTTTAACAATATTACCATGAATGGTGTCGGAACCGTTTTGCAGGTAAACCCCAATTGGAATCCATCTTACAGCTATTCTACGCTTCCGGCTGGTTATAATGCGGATTCTATCCCTGAACACTGGAAAAAAATGCTCAAACATGTAGAGCCGAAAGAAAAAGGCATTCCAAAAATTCAAAATATTAATCTGTATAATGTAAAGGCTACAGGAGCTAAAAAGGCCATTAATGCAGTTGGCTTAAAAGAATCAACACTTAAAAATTTTAGTTTAATAAATATATCTATTGAAACAGTTAATGCAGGCACTATAGCGTTTTCTGAAAATTGGAATTTTGATCATGTACAGATTAAGGCAACTGAAGGAAACGCTATAAAAGTAAGCGATTCCAAAAACATCAAACTGTAAAGCTTTTTTGTTCTACGGTCACCATCAGTTGCATTGGTACAGAGGTATGTAGGGCCAATTGCTGTTGCCAAAATAAAGGGCTGTATAACCGGCCCAGACTGCAGGCTATAATGAAGCCCGCATTTTTATATTTGGGTAATATAAAAACTGAACAGCAAAAGCTGGGAATTTTTTTAAAAAAAAGGCTGTATAATGTAATTAATTTATTACGCATTCACCTAATAAATGCATGTATATCCTTTAAATTAAATAATAAACTAAAACCTTAAAAAGCACAGGATACCACAGGATGCCAGTTAAAAATTTACTCTCTAAATTGCCAGAGATCATTTGAGTAAAAATTTTGAATCAGTGATGCCTAACCTAACCAATTTTCTGATATTATGAATTTTCGCTGTACGTTGCTGCTTGCATTATTTTTTTGTTTAAGTTCGTTCCTTTACGCACAAACGACTTCAGCTGATAAAACATTATGGTATAAAAAACCGGCAAAAAATTGGGATGAAGCACTGCCTATTGGGAATGGGAGGTTAGGGGCAATGATTTTTGGGCGAACAGACCGGGAGCTGATCCAGTTAAATGAAGAAACCTTATGGACAGGTGGGCCGGCAGACCAAAATCCAAATCCACAAGCTCCGGAATACCTGCCCCAAATTAGAAAATTACTTTTTGAAGGGCAAAATGGTCAGGCTGTTAAACTCATGCGTAAAATGCAGGGCCCAAATACCAATATGTACCAGCCTCTTGCAAATGTTGTTTTAAAGCAAAAATTGGATGGAACAGTGAGCGGCTATACACGGAGCTTAAATATTGATGATGCAATAGCAACTACAAGATTTACCGTAAATGGTATAGAATACAGCAGGGAATACTTTTGTTCTGCACCTGATCAGGTTATTGTCATGCGCCTAACTTCCAGCAAGGCAAAAGCGATCAATATCAGTTTCGGGTTGAATGCTGAATTGGAATATCAGGTGAATACGCAGGTTGATCATGAACTGCTATTAAAGGGTAAAGCCCGAATCAATTCAGATGAACGCAGAAATCCAAAGCCCATTGTATATAGTGATCATTTAAAACATAATGGAATGCGCTATCAGGCACGCCTTAAGGTTGTTTATACTGATGGAAAGACAAGTACTGACAGCCTGCTTAATGTAACCGGAGCATCAGAAATTCTGGTGATTATATCGGGTGCCACAAGTTATAATGGATATAACCGCTACCCTGATCTGGATGGCAAAGATGAAAACGCAATTGCCCTAAATTGGTTAAAAAAAGCATCGGGTAAATCATACAATACATTAAAAGCAGTTCATATAGCAGATTATCGGCATTATTTTAAGCGTGTATCTTTATCAATCAATCATGCAGATGACCTATTCAAAGATATACCTACGGATGAACGTTTAGCCAGTTATAAATCAGGTAAGGCTGATTATGCTTTAGAAGCGCTTTATTTTCAGTTTGGCAGGTACTTGCTCATCTCCTGTTCAAGGCCAGGTGGCATTGCTGCAAATTTGCAGGGCATTTGGAACGCCTCAATCCGCCCCTCATGGCGCAGTAATTTTACGACCAACATTAACCTGCAAATGAATTATTGGCCGGCTGAAGTTTGCAACCTGACTGAACTTACCGAACCTTTAATTACCCAAATTAAGCATATGGCTGTTAACGGTAAAAACACAGCCAAAAATTATTATAAAGCCAGAGGGTGGGCAGTACACCACAACTCTGATATTTGGGCGCAGACCAATCCCGTAGGCGAAGGCATGGGAGACCCAAAATGGGCAAACTGGTCATTGGGGAGCCCTTGGTTGTCACAGCATTTATATGAACATTATCTATTTACCGGTGATCAAAAGTATTTAAAGGAAACAGCCTATCCGTTAATGAAAGGAGCGGCAGAATTCTGTTTGGATTGGCTGGTTGAAAAAGATGGCTATCTGGTAACCGCACCTTCTACCTCGCCAGAGAACAGTTACCTATTGCCAGATGGAAGTAAAGAAGTTGTAACGGTTGCTTCTACTATGGACATGTCTATTATTAGGGATCTTTTTGCCAATGTAATTGATGCGGCTAAAGTTTTGGGTATTGATCAGGATTTTTCTAATATATTAAAAGAAAAATACAGGAAACTTTATCCTTTGCATATTGGGAAAAAAGGAAATCTGCAGGAGTGGTACGGTGATTGGGAAGATGTAGATCCACAGCACCGCCATGTTTCACATTTGTTTGGGCTGCATCCTGGCCGTGAAATATCTCCATTAATTGATACCATTTATGCTAATGCGGCAAAAAATGCGCTGTTGCTTCGTGGCGATGAAGGAACTGGCTGGAGCAAAGCCTGGAAAATTAATTTTTGGGCAAGACTATTGGATGGAGACCACGCCTATAAAATGTACCAGGAACTGTTAAAAGTTTCTACCCTTAATAATCTTTTTGACACGCATCCGCCATTTCAAATTGATGGAAATTTTGGGGCAACAGCAGGTATTGCAGAAATGCTGCTTCAAAGCCATTTAGGGAAAGTACAGCTATTGCCCGCATTACCAAAAGCATGGACGAGTGGATGCATAAAAGGTTTGGTTGCAAGGGGCGGTTTTGTCATTGATCTATATTGGGAAAATGGGAAACTAACTAAATCACGCATCACATCTAAAAATGGAGCCCCATTGAATTTAATGACCAATTTGCCCATTCAAATAAATGCTCCAAAACCCAGATATAAATATTTGAAAAATAATATGGGTACAGCTTACCAAACCTTTATAGAAACTAAACCAGGCGCAGTTTATGAAATAACTGCTTCAAAGTAATTAAATATGAAAAACATGAACCATCGGATAATTATTACTGCAACGTTCTTAAGCTTACTTTCCTTTTGTAGTTTGGCACAGCAAAAGCCTGCCACCAAACCTGCTGATGCAAAAACATATAAGTGGTTTTTCGAAAAAACTTATCTTCATACTGATCGTTCTTATTATAATGGAGGTGAAGACATTTGGTTTAGTGCCTATTTGGTAAATGGGAAAAGCACCAGTTTAACTTCAAGCAGCAACAACCTCTATGTAGAACTTATTTCGTCCAACACCGAAATCGTTGACCGTAAAATTATACGCATGGACAATGGTCTTGGTAAAGGTGATTTTAAATTAAATGATTCAATTCCTGCTGGTTGGTATACTATAAGAGCCTATACCAATTGGATGCGCAATTTTGGAGATGCCTTTGTTTTTAAAAAGCGGCTATACATCAACAACAACATTGCT
>Ga0116227_10004322_pt1 | contig 30852 bp, 29 predicted proteins | sample S1TSphgellanicum_FD_89693 | JGI IMG/M metagenome (GOLD analysis project Ga0116227, IMG submission 89693) | Host-associated microbial communities from peat moss isolated from Minnesota, USA - S1T2_Fb - Sphagnum magellanicum MG | ecosystem: Host-associated > Plants > Peat moss > Unclassified... | reverse complement strand
ATGCTCATCGACGTCATTCCGACGGGCTCGATCGCGCTCGACCTCGCGCTCGGGGTCGGCGGCGTGCCGCGCGGCCGCGTCGTCGAAATCTACGGCCCCGAATCGAGCGGCAAGACGACGCTCGCGCTCCACATCATCGCCGAGGCGCAAAAGCTCGGCGGCACGGCGGCGTTCGTCGACGTCGAGCACGCGCTCGATCCCACCTACGCGAAGGGCCTCGGCGTCGACCTCGACGCGCTCCTGGTCTCGCAGCCCGATACGGGCGAACAGGCGCTCGACATCGCGGAGATGCTCGTGCGCTCGAACGCGGTCGACGTCGTCGTCGTCGATTCGGTCGCCGCACTCGTTACGAAAGCCGAACTCGAAGGCGATATGGGCGACACGCACGTCGGGTTGCAGGCGCGCTTGATGTCGCAGGCCTTGCGTAAGCTGACCTCGGCCATTTCGCGTTCGAAGTGCGTGATGATCTTCATCAATCAGTTGCGCGAGAAAGTCGGCGTCATGTTCGGAAGCCCGGAAACGACTTCGGGCGGCCGGGCGCTCAAGTTCTACGCGTCGGTGCGGCTCGACGTTCGCAAGCTCGAACAGATCAAGATCGGCACCGACGTCGTCGGTTCGCGCACGCGCGTCAAGGTCGTCAAGAACAAGGTTGCGCCACCGTTCCGCCAAGCCGAATTCGACATCACCTACGGCAAGGGGATTTCGAAGATGGGCTCGATTCTCGATGTCGCGCTCGAACGCAACATCGTCGCAAAGAGCGGTTCGTGGTATACCTACGGCGACGTTCGCGTCGGCCAAGGCCGCGAGAATTCCAAGGCGTACCTCGAAGAGCACGCCGAACTCGCCACGGAGATCGAAGGTAAGATCCGCGATGCGCTCAAGGCGGCGAATTCGAGTAACGGTCATCCGCCGCTCGTCGTCGCGGGCGCTTCCGAAGCGTAATGCAGGAGCCGGTGACGGGCGCGCCGCGGCGCGCGTCGCCGCGTTTGGCCGCCTTGCGGTTATTGGCAATGCGGCGGCTGACCGAGGCGCAACTCCAGGCGCGGCTCGCCCGCAAAGGATACGATGCCGAGGACGTTCGCCGGGCCGTCGAGTCGTGCAAGGAGGACGGCTTCATCGACGACGATCTCTTCGCGAAACTCTATGTCGAGGGCCGCTTGAAAGCGGTCGGCAACGCCCGGCTCGTTGCCGAACTCGTTCGGCGCGGCGTCACGCGCGAAGCTGCGCTCGCCGGCGTTGCCGGCGCGGAGCGCGATCAGGACACCCGGCTCGGGCTTGCGATCGAGCGGATCTTCCGCTCGCGCACGAATCCGACGTATCCGAGCGCGGCGCGCGCGCTCGAGCGTCTCGGCTTTCCGGCGTCTGCGATCTATCGCCGCTTGCGCGAGCACGTGCAGTCTCACGGGTGGCCGGAGCCCCCGCGGGGAGCCGCGTGCGACGAAGGGTCGTGACGGTTTCCGCGTAACGAGCGCATCCATGCGCGCCCTCCTCGCCGCGATCGTAGCGGCGATCGTCGTATTCACCGGCCTCGGGGCGCCGGCCGTCGAACTCGAGTCGATCGCTCGGGCGGCCTCAACCTATGAGAACCCGAACGCGCACCTGCAAACGATGTTTCGTGCCGCGCTTCTCAACACGAGCCGCCAGGCCTCGGTCGCGGCGGACGGCACCGCGTACGTGAAAACGGGCGACATTCCCGCAGAGTGGCTCCGCGACGCGAGCGCCCAGGTCCGCCCGTACCTCTTCTATGCGAAGAGCGACCTGCAAGTCGCGACCTTGCTGCGCGGCATCATCGCCCGCGAGGGCAAGTATCTCGCCGTCGACCCCTATGCGAACGCGTTTACGATCGACTACCGCGTCTGGGAACAGAAATTCGAACTCGATTCGCTTGCCTATCCGATCATGCTCGCCTGGAGCTATTGGAAGGCGACGGGCGATGCGTCGGTGTTTACGGGCGACGAATCGGAAGGTTTCGAGCGCGCCCTCGAGACGATGGAGCGCGAACAGGACCACGCCCACAACTCGCGCTACACGCACAAAGAACTGCGCGACGACGGCGGCAATCCGCGACCGAATCCGGTCGCCTATACCGGCATGATCTGGACCGGCTTTCGTCCCTCCGACGATGCTTGTAAGTACAACTACTTAATCCCCTCGGAGATGATGGCGGTCGTCGCGCTCGGCGACCTCGAGGAGATCGAACGCGTCGTCTACCGCAATCTCTTGCGCTCCAATCGCGCCAAGACGTTACGCGCCGAAGTTCAAAACGGCATCCAGGAATTCGGTGAGGTGTTTACGCCGAACTACGGGTACGTGTACGCCTACGAAGTCGACGGACTCGGCAAGCAGACGTTGATGGACGACGCCAATATTCCGAGCCTGCTCTCCGCTCCGTATTTCGGCTATACCAAGCCCGATAGCTACGTGTACAAGAATACGCGCCGGTTCTTGCTCTCGCGAGATGACCCGTACTACTACGTGGGATCGATCGCCCGCGGGATCGGCAGCGCGCATACGAACGACGGCTACGTGTGGCCGCTCGCGCTCATCATGCAGGGGCTCACCTCGACTTCCGAGACCGAGCGCAAGGAGATTCTCGCGCAACTGCTCGCGAGCGATCCCGGCGATCACTTGCTGCACGAGTCCTTCGATCCGAACAATCCCACGCGGTTCTCGCGCAAAGATTTTGGTTGGCCGAACGCCCTCTTCTCCGAATTCGTCATGACCGACTTCAGCGGCGTTCCGGCGCTGCCGCTCGGCGACACGAGCGATTTGGAATTCCGGGGCGAATGAACGAGCTGTGAAGGCCGATATCGAACGAACGGCCTGTGAAGGCCGGGATCGAATCAACGGCCTGTGAAGGCCGATATAGTTCTTGGCATTCAATGGGGTGACGAGGGCAAAGGCCGGGTCGTCGATTCCTATTGCGCGGAGTACGACGTGGTCGCGCGCTTCGGCGGCGGCGATAACGCGGGCCACACGCTCGTCGTGGGCGAGCGCAAATTGGCGCTGCGAATCGTGCCGAGCGGGGTCTTGCAAGAACGGCCCGAGCTCTTCATCGGCGGCGGAACCGTCGTGAGTCTCGAGGGGCTCGTCGCCGAACTCGACATGCTCGCGGGCATCGGCGTCGATCTGGGGCGCATCAAGATTTCCGACCGGGCGCACGTGGTCTTTCCATACCATGCGGCGCTCGATCGCGCGAACGAATCCGCGCGTGGTGCGGCCGCGATCGGCACGACCGGGCGCGGAATCGGGCCGGCCTACACCGATAAGGCCGCGCGTACCGGCATCACGTTCGGCGAACTGCACCGGCGCGAGGCGCTCGCGGACAAGATTCGGTACAACCTGCTCGCGCGCGCCTCGGTGTTCGCGGCGATGGAATCGGCACCGCGCGAAGAAGATGTCGTCGGGAAGACGCTCGGACTGCTTCCGCGCGTGCTGCCCTACGTCGTCGATGGCGTCAGCTACATCCACGAACGCCTGGAGAGTAAGAAGCGCATTCTCATCGAGGGCGCGCAGGGCACGTTACTCGACGTCGGCTACGGAACCTATCCGTACGTGACGAGCTCTCACACGATCGCCGGCGGAGCGTGCACTGGGCTTGGCATCGGTCCGACCGCGATCGGCCGGGTCATCGGCATCGCGAAAGCCTACTGTACGCGCGTCGGCGCGGGACCTTTCCCCTCCGAACTGCACGATGCAACCGGGGCCGCGCTGCGCGAACGCGGCGGGGAGTTCGGGACGGTTACGGGCCGGCCAAGACGTTGCGGTTGGTTCGATGCGGTGGCGGCGCGGTACGCCACGCGCCTCAACGGCCTCACGAGCGCCGTGATTACGAAGCTCGACGTCCTTTCCGGTCTCGAGCGCGTCGCGATCGTGACGGGCTACCGCGTGGCGGGCCGCCCGGCCGGCTTCGCCGCGGCCGACGATCCGAAGCTCGAACTCGACCTCGAATGGTATGACGGTTGGAGCGAGGATCTCGGTGCGATCCGCAAGATTTCGGACCTGCCCCCGGCCGCCCGCCGTTACGTGGCGGCCCTCGAGGAGGCGCTGGCCGTCCCAGTGGAGGCGGTTTCCCTTGGACCCGAACGGCAGTCGTTAGCCACGCGTTAGCAGAGATTGGTGCGCTAGCGTCTCGAGTTACACGCTAGCGTTTTGCCGCACGCTAACGCCTCGTGCCGCGCGGCTAGCGTCTCTTAGGGCGCGCTAGCGTCTCGTGCTGCGCGCTGTGCCTCTTGCCGGCGCCAGCGTCTCTTGTCGTCCGGTCTTTTCGTCGCGATTACCGTTCGTGGAGTTTCATTACCGTTTCGAGGCGCCGCTTGCCGCGGCGGCAGGCGCGCGACGTGCTGCCGGTCGCGCCTACATGACGTTGCACGCCCAAACCATGCGCGCGCACCGGGCCCTCGAGCGCGCGCGGAGCGCTTGGAAGGGCGTCGCTCCGCCGCCTCCGTGTGCGATCGTCGCGCGAATCGATGACGAGAGCTTCTCCCGGGCAGCATGGCGTCGTGAAGCCGACGCCCGTGCGGCGTTCGAGCTGGCTCGAGCCCTTGAACGCCCGACGCTCGCAACGTACCTCGAGGCAAAGCGCCGCCACGAGGCGTTCGAACGAGATCGGGAACGCGCGCGAATGCGCTTCCGCCTGGCGCTCGAACGACGTGCTGAAGCCGAGAACGAGGAGGCGAATCTCGCGGGCCACGCGCGGTTCCGGCGGCGCGCGATGTGAGCGAAGTGCTCCTCATCGAACGCCTGGCGGGGGCGGGCATCGCGGTCGCCTGCGTTCTCGCGGGACTCAAGTTCGCAATCGCGCGGGGCCAGGTCGCGGCCGGCCGAAAGGGGCGCGTGCTGGCGGTCTTGGAACACGCGTATTTGCCGGGTGCCGCTTCCCTGCACCTCGTGCGCGCGGGCTCGCGCCTTCTGGTTCTCGGGCGATCCGGCGGAGGGCTCGTGACGCTTTGCGAACTCGAGGCCGATGCGTATCCTCATCGCCGATGACGCGGCGATCATCCGCGCGGCACTCGCGCGGATGGCGACCGCGGCCGGACATGAGATCGTCGGCGAAGCCGGCGATGCCGAGGAAACGCTCGTGCTCGCCCGCGCCGTCGAGCCCGAGGCCGTCGTCGTCGACGGCCGCCTGCCCCCGGATGGCGCCGCCCCGCTCATCGCGCGCTTATCCGATCTCTTGCCGAGGGCCCGCCTCATCGTGATCGCGGCACTCGATGAACGGGCGCTCGTGCGCGCCGCGCTCGCCGCCGGAGCCGCGGGCGCCCTGTTGCGGCCGATCCTGCCCGCGTACGTCGTTCGCGCGTTCGAAGCGGAGCCGTGAGGATGCTTCGCCGCCGCCGCTCGCGAATCGCAATGTTATGGCAGAGGGATCAGGTCTCGAAACCTACGCGAACCATGCGAACTCGGCGACCTCGGAGCCGCCCGGCGAAACTGCGGTACCCGAAACAATCGGCGCGGACGCCGCTCTCAAACGGACGCTGCTCATCGTCGCGATCGCGGCGGCATCGGCCGGGCTCGCGTTTGCCATCGTCCGAGCGACGCTCTTGCGGCCTCCAGCCGACCCGACCACCGAACGCATCCAACAACTGATCGACGAAGCGAATCGGCTGCTCAAGCAGCTCGATGACAAGAAGTCCGATTAGCGGCGGGAACGCGGCCCTCGCGCCGGTCCTCGCGCCCGGTGACATCGTCGAGATTGCGTGTACCGATCTCATCGCGAAAACGGGTCAGGCAGTCGGTCGGGCCGACGGCATGGTCGTGTACGTTTTGGGGCCCGTTCCGGGCGAGCGTGCGCGCGTGCGCATCGAAACCGTCAAGGCGAAGTACGCGGTCGGCGAACTCGTCGAGTTGCTCACCCGGTCCCCCGACCGGGTCGAACCCTTTTGCGCCGTATTCGGAGCCTGTGGCGGCTGTCAAGTTCAGCACTTGGCGTATCGGGCTCAGCTCGCTTGGAAGCGCGGCATCGTGGAAAACGCCATCCGGCGGCTCGGCGGAATCGAAGGGGCGGACGTCCGGCCGCCGATCGGCATGGAGCAGCCGCGAAACTATCGCAATAAGATGGCGCTCGTCGTCACGGCCGCGGTCGCCGGCGACGGTGCGGCGTCGCCGGCGTTCGGCTTCTATGCGGCTCGGACGCACGACGTCGTGCCGCTCGAAACGTGCCCGATCGTCATGCCCGAACTCGACCGGACGATCGCCGGGCTCTGGGACGCGGCGCGCGATTCGGCCACCGTCGGAGCATTTAGCGGCGCAAAGCACGTGGTCGCACGCGCCGGCCGAGCCACGGGCGAAGCGGTCGTATCGATCTCGACCGAGCGCGCCGCCACGCAGTTGCCCGCGTTTGGCCGGGCGCTCGCCGCGAAACTTCCGGGCGTCATCGGCATCTCCAACTCCTTCGAGCCGCCGAGCGACAACGCGGTGATGGGCCGGCGCAACACGACCGTTTTCGGCAGTTCCGACATGCACGAAGCGATCGACGGTGTGCGCTTCCGCGTTTCGCCGGCGTCGTTCTTTCAAGTCAACAGCGAAATGGTCGGAAAGATCTTCCGCTATTTGGCCCCGCACGTGGGCGCCGCCGGAGCGATCATCGACTTGTATTGCGGCGCGGGCACCTTCGCGCTCTACTTCGCCAAGAACGGCGCCCGGGTCGTCGGAATCGAGGAAAATCCGCACGCCGTGCGGGAGGCCAAGGTGAACGCCGGCCTCAACGGGGTCGAGGCCCAGACGACGTTTCTGGGCGGGCGAGTCGAAGCGATGCTGCGCGGCGAGGCCGGTGCGCAAGCCCTCGCCGCCGCGAACGTCGTCTTCCTCGATCCGCCGCGCAAGGGCTCGGACGAAGCGACGCTTGCGGCGATCGTGCGGGCGCGGGTGCCGCACGTGTGGTATCTTTCCTGCAATCCCGCCACGCTCGCGCGCGACCTCGCGCAATTGGTGGCCGGCGGGTACCGGCTCGGCGCGGTGCAGCCGTTCGACATGTTTCCGCAAACCGGTCACATCGAGGCGCTTGCCGCGTTGCACCGCGCGGACGTTGCGGCGCTCGAATTCGCGCGCACAGAGGAGTAAGGTTTGGAATCCCGCGAGATCGACGTCGCCTACGTTGCGAAGTTGGCGCGTCTCGCACTCTCACCCGAGGAGAACGAGCGCTTCGCATCGCAACTCGGCGCCATCTTCGAGCACGTCGACCGCCTCGCCGGTCTGCCCGTCGGTGACGTCGCGGCGACCGCGCAAGTGATTCCGCTGCGTAACGTCATGCGGGAGGATGTCCCGCGACCCTCGCTCGACCGCGAGCTCGTGCTCGGGAGCGCCCCCCGGCGCGAGGGCCCGTATTTTCGCGTGCCGCGCATCATCGGCGAGGACGCATGATCGAGGGCAGTGCCGCGGAGATCGCGGACGCCGTCAACGCGCGGCGCGTCTCCGCGCTCGAACTGACGAACGCGTTGGCCGCGCGCATCGACGAACGCGACGGCGCGGTCGGCGCGTATCTCGCCCGGACGACCGAACTTGCGCGCGAGCACGCTGCCCGGGTCGACGCACGCGTCGCGGCGGGCGAGCGGCTGCCGCTCGCCGGCGTCGGCCTTGCGATCAAAGACAACATGTGCGTGGCCGGAACGCCGACGACGTGCGCTTCGAAGATTTTGGCCGATTGGGTCGCGCCGTACACGGCGACGGCCGTGGCGCGGCTTCTCGAGGCCGGTGCGATTCCGCTCGGTAAAACGAACCTCGACGAATTCGCAATGGGCAGCTCTTGTGAAAATAGCGCCCTCGGCCGGACGGCGAATCCTTGGGATCTCGGGCGCGTACCGGGCGGAAGCTCGGGTGGCAGCGCCGCCGCCGTTGCGGCGGGCGAAGCGACGGTCGCACTCGGCAGCGATACCGGCGGATCGATTCGAGAGCCGGCGGCGTTCTGCGGCGTGGTCGGGTTCAAGCCGACGTACGGACGCGTCTCGCGTTACGGACTGATCGCGTTCGCTTCGAGCCTCGATCAGATCGGCCCCATCTCGCGCAGCGTCGCGGATTCCGCGTTGCTCTACGATGTGATGGCGGGCCACGACCCCATGGACGCGACGACGGTCGAGCGTCCGGTCGAAGCGGCCGCGCCCGCCCTGCGCGACGATTTGCGCGGGGTGCGCATCGGGATCGTGAAGGAATTCGGCCTGGCCGAACTCGGAGCCGAGGTCCGCGCCGTTTACGAACGCGCCTACGACGATCTCGTCAAGCTCGGCGCCGAACTTGTCGAAGTCACCCTGCCGACGGCCGAGTACGGCGTTGCGACCTACTATTTGATCGCGCCGGCTGAATGCTCGTCGAATCTCGCGCGGTTCGACGGCATGCGGTACGGTCTGCGCGTCGAGCGACCCGATGTGGGCGCGACCTACGAGGCGACGCGCGCCGCCGGTTTCGGCGACGAAGTCAAACGGCGTATCCTGATCGGAACGTACGCGCTCTCGAGCGGCTACTACGACGCTTACTACGTGCGCGCCCAGAAAGCGCGCACGTTGATCGCCGCGGACTTCGCGCGCGCGTTCGCGTCATGCGATGCGATCGCGTGCCCCGCCGCCGCGACGCCCGCCTTCGCATTCGCCGCGAAGACGGACCCGGTGAGCATGTATTTGATGGACTACTATACGATTCCGATGTCGCTCGCGGGGCTGCCGTCGCTCTCGGTTCCGTGCGGCTACGTCACGACGCCGGGGGCGCACGCGCTGCCGCTCGGACTCGAACTGAGTGCACCCCTCTTTGCGGAACGCGCCTTACTCGGCATCGCGCACGCCTACGAAGGCGCGACGCGTCATGCCTTCGCGCGTTCGATTCCCGATCTTCCGCGCGCGGCGGCCCTGCGATGAGTCAGGCGATCGAGAACGCCCCCGCCGCGGTGACGATCGGCGGAACGGCCTACGAGGCCGTGATGGGCATCGAGTGTCACGTCGAACTCAAAACGAAGACCAAGATGTTTTGCGGCTGCCTCAACGTCTTCGGCGCCGAACCCAATACCAATGTGTGCCCGGTCTGTTTGGGTCTGCCCGGAGCGCTGCCCGTGCCGAGCCGCCTAGCGATCGAACTCGTGGTGAAAGCGGGTCTCGCCTTTGGGGCGCAGATCCCGGCTTTTTCGAAATTCGACCGCAAGAATTATTTCTATCCGGACATGCCCAAGGATTACCAGATCTCGCAATTCGACCGGCCGCTCACGCAGGGCGGCGTCGTCCCGTTTTGGCTGCCCGACGGCAGTCAGGGGTCGTGCCGCCTCACGCGCATCCATCTCGAAGAGGATACGGGGAAATCGTCGCATGCGGGCTCGCGTGACGGGCGCATCGCCGGTTCGACCCATTCGCTGGTCGATTTCAATCGGGCGGGCGTGCCGCTGATGGAATGCGTTTCCGAGCCCGACATTCGTAGCGCTGCCGCTGCGGTCGCCTATCTCGAAGCCCTGAAGCGAACCTTCGTCGCCCTCGGCGTGAGCGACGTGAAGATGGAGGAAGGCTCGCTGCGCTGCGACGTCAACCTCTCCCTGCGCCCGCTCGGCCAAAGCGAATACGGCACGAAGACCGAAATCAAGAACATGAATTCGTTCAATTCCGTGCGCCGCGCGATCGAAAGCGAGATCGCGCGTCAGGCGGCGTTGCTCGCCGGCGGCGGCCGGGTGATCCAGGAGACGCGCGGTTGGGACGAAGCGGCCGGCGTCACGCATCCGATGCGCAGTAAGGAAGCGGCGCACGACTATCGTTATTTCCCCGACCCCGATCTGCCGCCGATCGAATTCGCTCCGAGCGACGTGACGCGGCTGCGCGCGGACATGATCGACTTGCCGCAGAGCCGCATCGACCGTCTGGTTTCCGGTGACGGGCTCTCGATCGTGCAGGCGCAGCAAATCGTGGATGGGCCGGGGCTCGCGGGCTATTACGACGCCGTCGTCGCGTTCGGCGCGCGATCGCAAACCGTCGTCAATTTCGTCCTCGGCGATCTGTCGCGACTCGCGAATGAGACGGGGACGGCGGTCGATGCGTCGCGACTCTCGCCGGAGCGGCTCGCGGAAATCATCGGCGCGACCGAAGCGGGCACCATTAACTCGAAGACGGCGAAGCAGCTCGTCGAGCGCTTTTGGGCGTCCGCGGAACCGCTGATCCGCGGGGTCTCGGCGGCGCTCGATAGCGGCCTGCCGGCGATCGACGGCCCCGCCCCCGGGATCCCGGATTCGACCGTTCCCGAACGCCTGCGCGCGTCGGATTCGCTCGACGTCCTCATCCGGCTCGAAGGCCTGGGCCAAGTGAGCGACACGGGCGCCATCGACGCACTGGTCGCTGCGGTCGTGGCGGAAAACGCGAAGACGGTTGCCGATTACCGGGCGGGTAAGACCAAGGTGATGGGCTTTCTCGTCGGTCAAGTCATGAAGCAAAGCCGCGGCACGGCGAATCCGCAACTCGCCGAGGAACGGCTGCGCGCCGCGCTCGTGCTTCGAGGGGCTCAGCATGACGGGAGTAGCTCGTCAGCCTGAGCTTGTCGAAGGGTGCGGACGCAGCTTTTTCGCCCGCCGGCGGGTTGAGCTTCGCGTGACTTCCCCAATTCTCGCCGACGAGCGCAGCCTCGATGTCCTCGACTTCGACGCGCTGCGGAGCCTGGTCGCGAAGCAGACGATGACCGAGCGCGCGACGCTGCGCGCGCGCGAATTGCTGCCCCACGCCGATCTCGCGCTCGTTCGGCTCGAGCAGGCCGCGACGACCGAGATGCGCGGCATCGCAAGCGACGGCGGCTTCGCCTTGCCGCGTACGAAGGACGTGGGCGAATCGGTCGCGCTCGCGGCCCGTGGCGGCACCCTCGGCCCCGAAGAGCTGCGCGAAGTCGGCCTCGCGCTTGCCGCGGCGGACGCGGCGATCCGCCGGGTGCGCGCCGCTGCGAGCGCCCCGGTTCTGCAAGCGCGCTGCGCCGGCGCGCGGATGCTGCCGGAAGTGGCGGCCGCGATCGATCGGGCGATCGGCGAACGCGGCGAGGTGCTCGACCGCGCGAGCCCGGCGCTCGCGCGGCTGCGGCGCAATGCCGCAAGCGCCCAAGACGAAGCGCGCGACCGCTGCGCCGCCATTCTGCGCTCGCCACGCTTTGCCAAGGCCATCCAGGATGCGATCGTGACCGTGCGGGACGGACGCTTCGTCATTCCGGTCAAGGCGGAGTTCGGAAGCCTCGTCCCGGGCGTGGTGCACGACACGTCTTCGACCGGTCACACGCTCTTCATCGAACCGCTCGACGCGCTCGACGTGAACAACCGCTTGCGCACGCTGCGCATCGAAGAGCAGCACGAAATCGCTCGCGTCCTCGGCGAACTTTCCACGTTGGTCGGCGCGCGGGCGCAGAGCGCCGAAGCGAATATCGAGACGCTCGCCGAGATCGACCTCGTGCTCGCGCGCGCTCGCGTCGCCGAGGCGATGGCTGCGGTGGCTCCGCTCGTCGTGGACGAGGCCCGGGTCGACGTTCGCGCCGGCCGCCACCCGTTGCTGGGCGAGCGCGCCGTCCCGCAGACGGTCGTCCTCGACGACGACGTGCGCTTCATCATCATCAGCGGCCCGAACATGGGCGGCAAGACGGTGGCGCTCAAGCTCGTCGGCCTGTTCGTCGTCATGACCTACTGCGGCCTGCACCTGCCGGCGGCCGAAGGGACGGTTATCGGCGGTTTCGATTACGTCGGCTGCGATATCGGCGACGAACAATCGATCGCCGCCAATGCGTCGACGTTTTCGGCGCATTTACGCCGGCTGCGCTCGATCGTCGAAGCGGCCGGACCGCGCACGCTCGTCCTCATCGACGAGATCGCTAGCGGCACGGAGCCGGCTTCGAGCGCCGCGCTCGGAGTGGCGCTCGTCGAATATCTGCTCGGGCGCGGAGCGCGCGGGATCGTTACGACACATAGTACGGAGCTGAAGCTGTTCGCCCACGCGACGGCGCATGTTCAGAACGGTAGCGTGCGTTTCGATCCGCACACCTACGCTCCGACGTACGAACTCGATCTCGGTTCGCCCGGGCGCTCCCTCGCATTTCCGCTCGCGCGTTCGCTCGGTCTCGCGCCCGCCATCGTGCAGCGAGCCGAGGACGTGCTTTCGACGAGCGAACGCGACTACGACCGGGCGCTTGCGGAACTCGCCGACATTCGCGCGGAAGCCGCGGTGGAACGCGAGGCGCTTCGCCGGGAGCGCGCCGACCTGCGCGGGCTCGAAGCGGTGGCCCGGGAGCGGGGCGAAGCGCTGGAACGCGAACGCGCCGCGCTCGCCCGCGCCGGCGAAGAGCGGCTCGGGCGGGCCCTGCGCGAGTTCGTCGCCGAACTGGAGCGCCGCAATCGGGACCGGGTCGGGCGCTCGAAGGTCACCTCCGGCCAAGCCGCACTGCTGGATCGCGTGCTGGAGGACGTCCGGCGCGACCTCGGCGTCACCACCGTTTCCCCCGGCGCCCGGCCGGCCGGGCCGCGGCCCGCGATCCCGGTGGCCATCGGCGACCGCGTGATCGTCGATTCGCTCGGAAGCGCGGGTGAGGTCGTCGATGATTTCGGCGACGGGGTCCTCGTCGCGATCGGGTCGATGAAAACGGTCGTCCCGAAAGCGGGCCTGCGCGTGACGCGGCGCGCGGCCGACGCTGCGTTCAAACGGCCGCCCCGCGCCGTCGCCCAGGGCGGGGAAGCGACGCTGGAAGCCGCCGGCGCCGCTCGGGCCGAACTCGACGTCCGCGGGAAACGCTTCGTCGAAGCGGAGCCGCTCGTCGAGCGCTGGATCGAGGAATCGTCGCTCCTCGGGCTCTCGCCGCTGCGGCTCATTCATGGCAAGGGCACGGGCCTGCTCGGGCGTGGCCTGCAGCAGTGGCTGAAGGAACGTTCGGGGGTTCGCTCCGTCCGCTTCGGGAACGCCGACGAGGGCGGCGGCGGCGTCACCGTCTTCGAGCTGGCTTAGGCCTCCGGGCCGTGCGGGGAGGCGCCGCGCGCGCGCCTCGGGAAGGCGTCCGGAGTTTTCATGGAACTTGCGATGCACGTGACGCCGCGCGAACAAACGCGTATTTTAACGGCCGGCTGCGATCACGTCGAAACGGCCGCGGAACTCGAAGAACGGATAACTGCGAAGAAGCGGCTCGTCGTCAAGTTCGGCGTCGATCCGACGGGCTCGTTCCTGCACCTCGGCCACGCGGTGGTGCTTCACAAGATGCAACAGTTCGTCGAACTCGGCCATCGCGTGATTTTATTGATCGGCGATTTCACGGCAAAAATCGGCGATCCGTCGGGGCGAAACGACACGCGGCCGCCGCTCACGGACGCGATGATCGCGCAGAACATGCGCGATTATCGCGAACAGGCCGGCCGCGTGCTCGATCTCGAGCGCATCGAGGTGATGTACAACTCGACGTGGCTCGCGCCGCTTTCCCTGGCCGATATCATCGAGCTCATGTCGCGGACGACGGTCGCGCAGATGCTTTCGCGCAACGATTTTTCGAACCGTTACGCCGAGGGTACGCCGATTTCGTTACACGAGTTCTTGTACCCGGTCGCGCAGGCGTACGACAGCGTGGCGATGTCGTGTGACGTCGAACTCGGCGGCTCCGATCAGCTCTTCAACTTTCTGCTCGCGCGCGAGTATCAGCGGCACGCCGGCCAGCAAAAGCAAATTTGCATGACGGTTCCGATTCTCGAAGGCACCGATGGCGTCGTGCGCATGGGCAAGTCGAAGGGCAATTACATCGCGCTTGCGGAGCCGGCAGCGGACCAATTCGGCAAGTTGATGAGCCTGCCCGACGCGATGCTGCCGCGGTACGCCGAGTTCGCCGCGTTTCGCAGCGGCGAGGAGGTCGCGGCGCTCCGGACGGCGCTCGCTTCCGGTTCGCTTCACCCGATGGCGGCAAAGAAGGATCTCGCGCAAGAAATCGTTTCGCGTTACCATGGGGCGGCCGAAGCCCGTGACGCGCGCGAACGCTTCGAAGCGACGGTTCAGCGGGGCGAATTGCCAAGCGACATACGGGAGATCGAGGCCGGTCCGCTCTGGCGTAGCGTCGCGGACGCTTTAGTCGCCAGCGGCTTTGCCGCGAGCAAGCGCGAGGCCGAACGCCTCATCGCCGGTAACGGAGTCAAACTCGACGGCACGGTCGTTCCCGATCTTCGGTCCCCGTGGGTATCGCCCGTCACGCCCGTCGTCCTCTCGGTCGGTAGCCGCCGCTTCGTGCGCATAACTCCGAAAAGTTCGGAATAAGGAAAATCATGAGCCAACACAAGCCACTCGCGTCGCCCCCGCCGGTTACGTACACCGGGCGCCGCCCGCTCGGCGCGCGCACGTTGACCTGCCGCCGTTGCGGCCGGGTGCATGCGTACCCCGTCGATGGCGGCCCGCCGATTCGCTGCGAGTGTGGCTGGTGGTACGAGAATCACGACGGCTTAATTCAGGAGGCCTTTAAATCGCGCCTCGGCGTGTAGCCTAGAACGAAAGGGCTTCCAACCGTTCGATGAGACCGCGCACCTCGTCGCGCGACAGCACGTAGGACGTCTTGCACAACTCGCACACGGCTTCGGTGCGATCTTGTTCGCGAACGATTTTGAGCAACTCGTCGCGCCCGAGAGCGAGCAGGGCCCGCTCGACCCGATCGACCGAACACGTGCAGGTGAAGGCGACCTCGTAGGTGCGCGTGTAACGAACCTCGAGCGTCCCGGCGACCGAAGCGATCAGATCTTCGACGGTGGCGCCGCCGTCGATCTGGGTCGTCACCGGCGGCATCTCGTTCGCCCGCTCCGCGAGAGCCGCAATCGTCGCGTCGCTCGCGCCCGGCAGCACCTGCGCGATCAGGCCGCCGGCCGCTTTGATGCCGCTGCGATTCGCGAGCACGCCGAGCGCGACCACGCTTGGAATCTGTTCGGACGTCAGGAGATACGCGGCGATGTCTTCGCCGATTTCTCCGCTGCGCAGTTCCACGATGCCGACGTAGGGTTGCCCGATCTCGAACGAACGCGTGACCTGCAGGAAGCCCTTGCCGATCGCCCCGCCGACATCGAACTTCGCACGGGGGTTGAGCGGCAGATCGACCTCGGGGCTCGGCGTATACCCGCGCGCTCCGATTTGCGCCGGGGAATTCAACTGCACGTCGGCGACGATCTTGCGCAGCGGGCCATCGCCCTCGACCTGCAACGTCAACTTTTCTTTGCCTTTGAGGCTCGCACCGAGCAGCGCGGCACCCGTGACGAGGCGCCCGACGGCGGCGATCGCCGTGGGCGCCGCAGCGAGGCGGGTTTGAGTTTCGCGGACGAGTTCGGTCGTGATCCCGGCCACGACCGAGAAGCTGCCGTCTACGGCGGTTGCGGTGAGGATCCGATCGGGCATCGCTACGCTGTTTTCGAGGGCGGGTTCATTTCCTTCACGAACCCGCACGGCGTGAACGTGCTTGTGATTCACGGTCCAAATCTCAATCTGCTCGGTTCTCGCGAGCCGCAAACCTACGGCACGCAAACGCTTGCGGACGTCGACGAGCGCATCCATCGCGAGGCGCGCGAGCTCGGCATCGACGTGCGCTGCGTCCAGCACAATTCCGAAGGCGCGATCGTGGACGAGTTGCACGCGGCGCGCGGCCGCTACGACGCGGTGGCGATTAACCCGGGAGCGTTCACGCACTACGCCTACGCGATTCGCGACGCAATTGCGGCCATCGGCATTCCGGCCGTCGAGGTGCATCTCACCAATACGGGCGCGCGGGAAACCTTTCGCGCAACGAGCGTCGTCGCTGCCGTCTGTCGCGGAAGCGTCGCGGGTTTTGGCGCGGAGTCGTACGCACTTGCACTGCGCGCTCTCGTGGCGTCGAGCCCGCCGCCGGAGGGCGCTTCTCGAAAAGCGATGTGAGCACTCGCTTCGAGCGGGCAGGAGCGCCTTGGGCGGATGCCAATTAGATTTCGATTGACGAGGTGCGTGCTAGACATAGGACGTGCCTCGTTCTCTCACATTGGAGCGTCCGTTGACAAAAGCCGACCTCGTCGACGCCTTGGCCGAAGAGACGGAACTCTCGAAGCGGCAAGTGGGAGAGATCGTCGATCTCGTCCTCGACAATATTCGAAACGCCCTTGCGAAAGGCGATAAGGTTCAGTTGATTCCTTTCGGAAGTTTCGTCGTACGCGACCGTAAGAAGCGCGAAGGACGAAACCCGAAGACCGGAGCGAAGCTGATGATCCCGGCGCGCCGAGTCCCGGCATTCACCGCCGGCAAAGGCCTGCGCGACGCCGTCGCGGGCGCGAAAAAACGCGTGGCGAAGAAGCGGTAGGGACCGTCGCGAGGCCGCCCCGCGCGCGGTAGCGAACCATCTTGAGCAGTCGTCTCGTCGGGTAGTGGCGCAGCTTGGTAGCGCACTAGTCTGGGGGACTAGGGGTCGCAGGTTCAAATCCTGTCTACCCGACCATTGAAATGCGGACGGCTGCGGCGGATCGAAGGGTCCGCCGTTTCCTTTCCTTTCAGTAAGACGAGCGGCTCGACCGGTGCCCGGCGCGGGTGCGCGAGTGGGGGTGCGCGCCGCACTTGGCCGGTGTCCAAGCACAGGGTCGCCGCTCCTCGACAATGTTGCCGTTTTGTCCGATAACCGCTAGATGGGACCAGGCTTCGTGATGCTCCGCGAGGGTTACGACGTGGACGTTCGTCCCGTGGCTCCACCGGTGCCGTCCCGCTCGGCACGCGCGAGCTTCGTCGCCGTGCTGCTCGCCGTTTTTTCGTTCGCGCACGCGAGCGCGGTGGGCGCCGCAGGTTCTCACGCACCGCAGCGCTCCGGGCTTACGCTGATCCCGCTCACCTACGTCGTCCACGAAGCTCGTTTCGTTCGCGCCATGTTGACGGTGCCCCGGAACGCGCCGTCACTGCGGTTCGCGAGCGCGTGGCCCGATGGAACGCAAGAACTCTTTCGCTACAGTCTAAACGGCGCTCCGAACGCCACAAATCCCGGCGGGACCGTCGTCAACGATCCGAGCGGATCGCTCTACAGTACGACGCAGGCCGGCGGCTCGTGGAACGCGCCGTTCGGCAACGGCACGGTTTTCAAAATGACCAAAACGCCGCAAGGTTACAGCGAGGGCGTGATTTACTCGTTCGGCTCCGTGATCGCTGACGGCAGCGAGCCCGTAGCGGGACCTATCATCGATGGGAGTGGCGATCTCTTCGGCACGACCTTCGGCGGGGGAGCCGGCTGCGGCGTATCCGGTTGCGGCACCGTCTACGAACTGCAGCCGACGCTTAGCGGTTACGCCGAGACCGTACTCCACCGGTTCGCTGGTGAGAGCGACGGCTCGGGTCCGCTCGCGGGCCTGTGCTCCGATCGGCGCGGCAACTTGTTCGGCACGACGTTTTACGACGGCGGCGGCGCATACGAGTTGATGCCCACAAAGACGGGCTACGCATTTCGCGCGATCTATTCGTTCGGCGCCTCCGGCCCGAACGACGGGAACTCGCCGCAAGGCAGTTTGCTCGTCGACGAGGTTACGGGCACGCTTTACGGCACGACCTCGGCGGGTGGCGCGTACGGGCGCGGCACCGCGTTCCGCTTGACGCCGAGTCCGACGGGTTATCTCGAGGACGTGCTCTATTCGTTTGCCGGGGCCGACGGGGACAGTCCGCTCGGCAAACTCGCCTTCGATTCGACCGGCGCCCTCTACGGCACGACGTTCGCCGGCGGTAGCTTCGGCCTCGGCACGGCGTTCAAACTCACGCCGACGGCGACCGGATATTCCGAAAGCGTGATGCACAGCTTTGCCGGAAAGCTCGACGGCCAGAATCCCGCATCGGCACTCGTTTTTGACGGAAAGGGCGGGCTGTACGGAACGACTACGGCGGGCGGCTCGCCTCCGGGCGTCGGTCGCAACGGAGCCCCCGGTAACGGGACCGTCTTCAAAGTTGTGGCCACGCCCCACGGCTATCGGGAGATCGTCGAGCATCGCTTCAACGGCGCGGGCGACGGCTCGTACTTAGAGGGCGACGTGATGCTCGATTCCGCGGGAACGGCCTGGGCGACGTCGCTTTTCGGAGGAACGTTCGGCGGTTCGATCGGTGACGGCACGGTCTTCGCCCTCAAGCAGAATTGAACGCGTTCGGGACGCACGTCACCGACCGGCCTGCCGGATAACGGTAGAATGGTGTCCGGTCGCCGAAGCGGTGGCCAATCGAGCGACACTGCGCTCGGGACCGCGAGAAGGAGCAAATCGTGCAGAGCAGCCTCGTGCAATTCGTTATGATGGGTATCTTTTTCGGCGTCATCGTCCTCATTCCGATCCTCTGGTTCGTGCTCGGCATCAAGTCTTACGGAACGGGCGACTACCACCAGCCGTAGCCCGCACCGCGCGGTGCGCACCCAGGATTTAGGCGCCGGCGCGGGAGCGCAGGCCCAAGCGTTCGCGGCCGTGTGGGCTGCGGACGACGATCGCGCCCTGGCTCTGCTGCATAACGGTCCGTGGCCGGGCAGCGGGGTCCTTCGAGCCCGCATCTATGCGCGAAAAGGTCTGGTCGAGCGCGTTCTCGCCGAGTACGGTGAAGCGACGGCCGCCGGAGCGGAGCGCGACGAACGCGCAGATCTCGCGATGGTCGCGGCGACGGTGCTCGCCGCCCGCGGTCGCCGGGTCGAAGCGATCCTCGCGTTGCACGACGCCGACCTGCTCGCCCGGCAGTGCCCCGGCGACGCGGCGCTTGCGGCGCAGCACCGGTTGGCGCTCGCCGCAGTCGAGTTGAGCTCGGGTCACGTCGGGGACGCCCGCGACGCGCTCGAGGGCACGTTCGCACTCTGCGCCGCAGCCGAGTGGCGCGGGCTCCCGCCGCATCGTTTCGAACTCGATCATATCAAGGCCCGTGCGTTCGAGCTGCGGGCCCGCCTGCACGCCCTGACGTGCGATTATTCCGCGCAGCTCGACGACCTGCGTAGCGCGATCGCGACCGCTAAACGCGCGCGCAATCGCGATCGCTGGCACGAGGCGGCGTTGCTCGCGAGCCTCTCGGGACTCGTCGGAACCTTCCCGGAAACACCGGCACGGCTTCTTTTTACGTCGCTGCACGGCGCGATGCGCTGGAATTCCCACCTCGACGAAAAGCGCGCGGTCGTCCGGTTCAATTTGGCGCGCGCCGCCATGCTTTTCGATTTCGGGGATACGCGCGAAGCGACCGCCGGGCGAAGCGCGCCGTCGCTCGCGGCGCGTCTGGCATTCGACGTCGAGCGGCTGCTCTACGATGCATGGAACGACGACGCACAATACCTGCGCGAACTCGAATTCGCGTCGTCGCTCGCGGGGACCATCGACTGGGGTGACGTGCGGGGCGAAGAGATCCTCGGGCTTGCGACCCTCGCCCTGTTGCTCGTTCCGTACGATTTGGACCGCGCGCTCGCCGTAAAGGGGCTCTACGATGCCCTGCTCCCCAAGCTCTCGCGTGAAGCGCAGAGTTTCCTCGAACCGCGGCGAGTCGCATTCGACGACCTGGTCGCGGCCTGCATCGCGAAAGCGGCGGGCGACCCGGCGCGCTCGCTCGCCACGCTCGATGATTGCGTTGCGTTTTGGACGGCGCGCGGCATGTCGGCGTGGCGCGCGATTGCCGCACTCGAGCGCTACCCGCTTACCCGCGACGCGACGGATCTCGAGCCCGCCCGCCTCTTCATCCGCGAGCACCCGCGGTCGCGCTTTTCGCGGCGGCTCCGGGGGGCGCTCGCCGCCGGTTCGCAACCCGGATCGCAAGAGTTTCCGTACCTGCGAGCGTCCGCCGCCGCGGCCCCCGCCCCCTGAGCCTCTCGCAGCTGTCCCCCTGAGCCTGTCGAAGGGGGGGCGAGCCTCCCGCGAACTTCAAGTAAGGCTCGGTGCGAAGCGAATCCCCGACCTCCGATCTCGCGAAAACCTACGATCCGGCCTCCGTCGAGGGACCCCGCTACGCCGCGTGGCTCGAAGCGGGCGTCTTCCACGAAGATCCCGATCCCGCGCGGCCGCCGTTCATTATCTCCATGCCGCCGCCGAACATCACCGGCCGCGCGCACCTCGGTCACGGCTCGACGTACACGGTCATGGACGTCCTCACCCGGTATCATCGCATGCTCGGTGAGAATTCCGATTGGCTGCCGGGCCAAGATCATGCGGCGATTGCGACGGAAGCCGTTCTCGTGCGCGAAATGGCTAAGGAGGGTTTGACGCGCGAAGCGCTCGGGCGCGCGTCGTTCCTCGAACGCGCCTGGAACTGGCGCGAGCGCTACGGCGATGAAATCTATGAATCGTTCCGGACGCTCGGCTTCGGGCCGGATTGGGCCCGCGATCGCTTCACGATGGATCCCGGACTCTCCGCCGCGGTCGTGCGCGTGTTCGTCGAACTCTATCGCGAAGGCCTCATCTATCGCGGCACGCGTCTCGTGAATTGGGATCCGGTTTCGCAGTCGACGCTTTCCGATGCGGAAGTGGAAGACGACGTGCGCGACGGCTTTCTCTGGCAGATCCGGTATGCGGCCGACGACGGCTCCTTCATGCTCGAAGTGGCGACGACGCGTCCCGAGACGCTCTTCGGCGATACCGCGGTCGCCGTGCATCCCGCCGACGAGCGCTACGCGCACCTCATCGGCAAGCGGGTGCGCGTGCCCCTCGCGAACCGTGCGATCCCCGTGATCGCGGACGAGTCGGTCGAGCGTGAGTTCGGTACGGGCGCGGTCAAGGTGACGCCGGCGCACGATCCCGCCGACAACGCGATCGGCGAACGGCACGGCCTGCCGATGCCGACCGTCATCGGTTTCGATGCGAAGATGACCGGCGACGTACCCGCCGCCTATCTCGGCCTCGACCGTTTCGAGGCACGCGCGGCCGTCGTGCGCGATCTCGAAGCGCTCGGCGCGCTCGTCTCGACGGCCCCGCGGCGCCACGCCGTGCCCGTGAGCTCGCGCAGCGGCGCGGTCGTCGAACCGCTTCTCTCGCTGCAGTGGTTCTGCAAGATGGAATCGCTCGCGGCGCCGGCGCTCGCGGCGTATCGCGCGGGCCGGATTCGCTTCGTTCCCGAACGATTCGGGCGCACGTTCGAATATTGGCTCGAAAATATCGAGGACTGGAACGTCTCCCGACAGGTGTGGTGGGGCCACCAGCTTCCCGTCTGGTACGCGCCGAACGGCGAAGCGGTCGTCGCCGAAACCGAAGCGCAAGCGCGCGCCGCCGCGCTCGAACGCTTCGGTTCCGAAGCATTGCAGCGCGATCCCGATACGCTGGACACCTGGTTCTCGAGCGGCCTGTGGCCCTTCGCCATCCTGGGCTGGCCCGAGGCTACCCCCGAACTCGAACACTGGTATCCGAATCAAGTGCTCGTCACGGGCCGCGACATCATCTTTCTCTGGGTCGCACGGATGGTGATGCTCGGCCTGAAGTTTGCGGGCCGAATACCGTTCCGAGACGTGTTCGTCGCGCCGCTCGTGTTCGATCTCGCGGGCCGCAAGATGTCGAAGAGCCTCGGTAACGTGATCGATCCGATGGACCTCGTCAAAAACTACGGCGCCGACGCGACGCGCTTGGGCATCGTGCGCCAGATGCGTTTGGAGTCGCAGGAATTACGTTTCGACGAACGGCTGGTAGCGAAGTCGCGCGAGTTCAACAACAAGATGTGGAACGCGTTGCGCTACGTTCGCGGCCTGCCCGAGGGCTTACCGCGAGCCAGCCGCCTGCCGCCTGCGGCGGACCTTTCGCTTGCGGACCGCTGGATGCTGACGGGCCTGCGCGCGCTCGTCGTCAAGACGAGCGCGGCGTTGGACGCGTACGAATTCGGCCTCGCTGCGGATACGCTCGTGGATTTTTGCTGGTACGAATTTTGCGACTGGTACATCGAAGCGACGAAGGTCGAGAGCCCGGCGCGCGCCGCCGTGCTCTCGTTCGGCTTGAGCGTTCTCGTGCGGCTCTTACATCCGATCGCACCGTTCGTGACCGAAGAGATCTGGCAGGCGTTACCGCACGACGGGCGCACGATCGTGACCGCGATGTGGCCCGATCCCGAGGAAATACCGGCGGACGATGCGGCCTTCACGCGTTACGAAGCATTGAAAAAGGTGGTCGCGAAGCTCCGCGATTTGCGAACCGAACTCGGCCTCGGGCCTCGCGAACGTTTGACGGTGGAGGTTCCGCCCGGCCTCGATTCCGAGGCCCGGTCGCTCCTAGCCGTCCATGCCGGGGCGACGCTCGTCGACGTGGCCGCCCTTGCGGAGGTCTCCGGCGAACCGCTGCTTGCCGCCCGCGGCGTCGCAGCGCCGGGCGTGCTCGCAGCCCGGTATCGCAAAGATGCCGTTCGGCTGACGAGCGAAGTCGACCGTCTCGCGGCGCGGCTCGGCGACGAACGTTTCACCGCTAAAGCACCTCCGGCTGAAGTGGAAAAACAGCGCGCGAAGCTCGCTGGTTACGAGGCGGAACGGGCTCGCGTCGTCGAACTGCTCGCGCAGCTCGACGACGATCGATCCGCTTAGGTGCCGAAGCTTACCGCGTATTCGTAGCTGCCGGCGACGGGCCGGCACTTCACGGTCTCGGGCGTGAATTTCACGCCGTTCGAGGCTTCGATTGCCGCTTGGTCGAGGAACCGCGACCCGCTGCCTTCGACGATTCGGGCCGCGACGACGTTGCCGTTCGCGTCGAGGTCGAGGTGAACGGTGACGGAACCTTTGAGCTCCTGGAGCTTCGCGATCGTCGGCTCGTCGGCTACCATCAGGTCGAGCGGAGCCGCGGGGGTCCAGTCGGCGGAGCAGTTCGTGGCGTCGAAGGCCACTTGGGTTTCGGCACTGGCGCGAGCGCCGGTCCCGAGGTTTGCGAGCGTCGCGATGCCGATCGCGACGAGCGTGTTGCGTCCAATCAGTGTTATGGACATTTTCGTCTCCTGAAGATTCGTGGAACGCGGGGCGACCTCAGCATGCCCGAGCCCCGTCGGCGCAGCATCGAATTTCCATCGACGAAAGGCGACCCGGCGGCAAGGTCCGGTTCCTATCGGACGGAAGGGGAGCCGCATGGAGCCCACCTGGTGAGAAGCGCTCTCGACGTCGTGCGCGAGCGGACGCTGATGACGGCGCAGCAGATCGACCGGATCGTCGCGCGAATCGCGCACCAGATCCTCGAGCCCGAAGAGGCGCAGAGCGGGGTGGTGCTCATCGGCATCCGGCGCGGCGGCGAGCAGCTCGCGCGACGCCTCGCCGCGAAGATCGAAGAAATTAGCGGAACGCGGCCCGGTCTTGGATTCCTCAACATCAACCTCTATCGCGACGACGACGTTGCGCGGCAGCTTCCGGAATCCGAGATTCACGAGGATCTCTCCGGGAAGCTCGTCGTCATCGTCGACGACGTCCTCTTCACCGGCCGCACCGTGCGCTCGGCCCTCGATGCAGTAACCGACCTGGGCCGCCCGCGGGTCATTCGCCTGGCCGTGCTGATCGATCGCGGTTTGCGCGAACTGCCCGTTCAGGGCGATTACGTCGGGCGCTCGATTCCGACGAGCCGCCGCGAACACATCGAAGTACGCCTCGCCAAATCGTTCTCGGAGAACGACCGCGTCGTCATTGCAAGCGAGGCCGATGACGAGGCGTAGCCTCCTCGATCTCGACGATTTCACGAGCGACGAAATTACCGGAATTCTCGCGCGCGCGCGTCGCTTTGCGGCCGACCCGCCGGCCCGCGATCTCTTGCGCGACGTTTGCGTCGTCAATCTCTTCTTCGAGGCGAGCACGCGTACGTTCACGTCGTTCGCCATTGCCGAGCAGCGCGTCGGGGCCGATATCGTTGCGTTGCCTCCGGGTTCCTCGAGCCTCGGCAAGGGTGAGACGATTGCCGATACCGCAATCACCCTCGCCGCGATGGGCGTGCGCGTGATCGTGACGCGGCATCCCGAATCGGGCTTCCCCTACCGGCTCGCCGAGTCGTTCGACGGCCACGTCATCAACGCCGGCGACGGCCGGCACGCGCATCCGACGCAAGCGCTCCTCGATCTCCTCACGCTGCAATCGGAATTTGGAAAGATCGCGGGTCTGCGCGTCGCGCTCGTCGGCGACATCTTGCATAGCCGGGTCGCGCGTTCGAACGTGATCGGGCTGCGCGCGCTCGGCGCCGACGTAACGCTCGTCGGCCCGAACACGCTCTTGCCTGCGGCGATGGCCGGCCCCGGCGTGCGCATCGAACGCGATCTCGATGCGGTCCTGCCCAACGTCGACGCGGTGATGCTCCTGCGCATCCAGAGGGAACGAATCGCCGCGGCCGTCTTGCCGTCGCTCGAGGACTACGCGCGCAACTATCGGCTCGACGCGCGCCGCCTCGCAGCGCTCGCGCCCGGCGCGATCGTCATGCATCCCGGACCGTACAATCGCGGCGTCGAATTAACCGAGGACGTGTTCGCCTTCGCGGGCTGGCGCTACGCGCAACAAGTCGCCTTCGGCGTGTACGTGCGCATGGCCGTGCTCGACTTCTTAGTGAACGCCCCGCCTCCGGGAGCGTGAGAAACGCTTACGGCGCGCCCGGTACGCGGGTTGCGTAGCGTTGCCAATTCGTAGCGAGTTCCTTGACGACGACGCTGCCGACGCGATACGCCGCTTCGAGCGATTGGCGATAGGCCGAACCGCCGGTCAACCCGCTGTCGCTTGCGATTAACTGCGGCAACGTTTGCCCGGGTCGCGGCACGGTGAAATCGCTCGCCGTGCGCAAAACGAGGACGCGTTTGAGATCGGCGCGCCGTACCTGCGCAAGAAAAGTCAGCGCCTGCATGATTCCGGCGTCTTCCTCATCGCTCATGGCGAACGTGCCGCCGTGGGTCCAGTACGGCACCCAGCGTTCGGCCCAAGCGTTGAGGTGGCCCCCGAGCCAAAATCGGTCACCGGCCAAATCGTCACCTTCGAAAACGAACGGCGGCCGATGGGCCTGGGTCAAGCGCGCGGGATAACCGCTTCTGATGGAACGTAACGCCGGGTCGTCGGCAAGCGGGACCGAACGGCTGCGGCGAAACGCCCAGTTCGCGAGCGCTGCGTTCAAGGAATAAGCCGCGATGCCGTCGAGCGAATCCGCCGGCGGCGCGGGCCGCGCGTACGGGTGCGTTCGTTCGAGCGGAACGAGCCCCGAATTCCAGCCACGCGGCAAGTCGCGCCCGTCGACTTCATACGCGAGGTCGCCGTTGACGACGTAGCGGGCCCAGGCAGCCGAACCGACGGAACCCGCCGCCGGGTCGACGCCCGCGATTCCCGCAACGACCCAATACGCCCGCGAGAGATCGAATCGGGAATCGAGGCCCAGGGCCATGATCGACGCCGCGCCGTGTTCGGCGCCTTCGCCGGTCACGATCCCGAGAACGTGCCGGGCGGCGTCGTAACGCAGATGCCGATAACCTTGCGGAAAGGCGATCGTCTCGTTTAACGGCAAACGCTGGACCCAAGTCTGAAATTCGCCCGGTGCGTCCCCCGTATCCGCGCCGAGTTCGAACGTCGTGACGACGACCACGCGAACCTCGAGCGCCGCCGCGTGCGCCGTGCGTGACGTCGCCGCGAACGCGCTAAAGGCGAAGATCGCGAGAAAGCACGATTTCTTCATCGCGGCTCGGCTTCACGGCTTCACCTGTGCGAGCCGTTGGCCAATCTTCAAACGATCGCCCCGCCGGAACGTACGCGGGCGTTCGGCAGGCCGGAATCCGGAATCCGGGCGTGACGACGGGGGCGGGCGACCCGGGGGGCTCGGCCGGCGCCGCGGCTGCGATATGCCCCGCGCCGAGGAGCCGGACGAAGTCGAGTCGCGTCGTCACGAGATGCTCAACGGCGCGCCGCAGCGGGTCGTTTCGCTTTCCTTGCTCCGCCTATCGTAAAATTTAAGCCGGTACCGCCGCACAGGTCGCGCAGCGGCCGGCAAACGTGACGTTGCCCGATTCGATGGCGAAGCCGGTATCGGCGGCGACGCTCTTGAGCACCCGTGCCGGCAACACGTAGGCGACGTCTTCGATCGACCCGCAGGAAACGCAACGCACGTGCGCGTGGCTCGGGCCCATCGGTTCGTAGGTCGCGGAATCGGCGCCAGGCACGACGATCTCGGCGACGAGGCCGAGTTCCCGCAGGCGCACGAGGCCCCGGTAGACGGTCGAGTAACCGATGCCGGGGCGCCGCAGGGCGGCCCGCGCGAACACGTCGCTCATCGTCAGATGCTTGCCGTGCCCGCTCGCTTGCACGATGTCGTAGATCAGCCGGTAGTTCTTCGGCAGCGACGACTCGGCGGCGATAACGTTGCTCATCGCCGCCCAGTATAGCACTTTGCCGCAAGACTGAATATGGCGTTCACTGTCACGGCCGAGCTCGTCGAAATCGGCTCTTGATTCGGCTTGCGACGAGTGCTACAATCCAGGAGTGAGAGTGACATTCATATTCACTGAGCTGGCCCGCCTGCTCGGTGCCGGTGCGGCGGTTCCCGCCCCGCTGCCGGTCCCGATTTCAAGCGACCGCCGGGCGCCTCGGCCGGAGCGCGTGCGCCGGAGCGGCGCGTGAGCGCGTCTGGGCCGCGCCGGCGGCTACGCAGTCTCTTGGCGATTTACGGCGGCTCCGTGGCGCTCGTGACGGTGGCGCACGCGCTTCTGCGCTGAACGCGCGTCGCCCGAGCTGCCGGCGAACGGGGCCGCACAAGAGGCTCGCGTTCGCAGCGCGAACGCCTTCGTTCGTGAAAGCGCTCTTGATTCGCGGCGGCCGGGTCGTCGATCCGGCAAGCGGGGTCGACGCGCGGCGCGACGTGCTTCTGCGCGACGGTCTCATCGTCGCGCTCGGCGAGCATCTCGCACCTGGCGACGCCGACGTACTCGATGCTCGGAACGCGATCGTCGCGCCGGGCTTCATCGACATGCACGCGCACCTGCGCGAGCCCGGCCAAACACATAAGGAAACGATCGCGACGGGCAGCGCCGCGGCCGTCGCCGGCGGATTTACGGCCGTCGCCTGCATGCCCAATACCGAGCCCGCGCTCGATTCGCCCGCACTGCTTGCCGAAGTCCTTCGGCTCGCCCGCTTTGCCGGCTTGGCTCGCGTGCATCCGATCGCCGCAATCACCCGCGCCCGGGCCGGGATCGAGCTCGCGCCGTACTGGCGGCTGCACGACGCGGGCGCCGTCGCCTTCAGCGACGACGGCTTCGCCGTCGCGAACCCGCGCGTCTTGCGGCAGGCCGCGCTCTACGCGCAAGACGTGCCCGGAGTGTTCATCTCGCACTGCGAGGACGGCGACCTCAAAGGCGACGGCGTGATGAACGAAGGCGCACGCAGCTTCGAGCTCGGCCTCGCGGGCTCGCCGGGGCTCGCCGAAGACGTCAGTGTGGCGCGCGACATCCTCATCAGCGGCGACACGCGCAAGCCGTTCCACATCGCGCATCTCTCGACGGCGATGAGCGCCGAATTGATGCGCTTCGGCCGGGCGCAGGGGATCGCGCTCACGTGCGAGGTGACGCCGCATCACCTCTTGCTCGACGACGATCGCTTCGACGGCTTTCGCGCCGATGCCAAAGTGAATCCGCCGCTGCGCCTCGCGAGCGACGCGGCGGCCCTGCGCGCCGCGGTTCGCGACGGCACGATCGACGCGCTTGCGACCGATCACGCTCCCCACACCCGCGAAGAAAAGGCGCAGCTGCTCGCCGAAGCGCCGGTCGGTTTTTCCGGCCTCGAAATCGCGGTTGGAGCCTACGCGGCCGCATTGCCCGACTTGCCGCTCGACCGCTTCGTTGCGCTGCTCTCGACGAATCCCGCGCGCATTCTCGGCGTTCCGGGCGGTACGCTCGCGGTCGGCGCCGCCGCCGACGTTACCGTCTTTGCCGAACGGACGTGGCGCGTCGATGCGAGCGCGTTCCAGTCGCTCGGGAAGAACACGCCCTTCGACGGCGCCACGTTCGCCCGGCGCGCGATCGCCACCGTGGTCGGCGGCCGGCTCGTCATGAACGACGGCGTGCTGCGTCGCGCGCACGAGTTCGCGGCGTAGGCTTCGGCGTGTTACGGGCGCCCAGGGGCCGGACGCCGCTTGGCAAAACGTCTCGCCTTTAGTGATGATGAAACCCGCGGCGTTGCTCCTGGCCGACGGAACGCGTTTCGACGGCGAGGGCATCGGCTCCGATGCGCTCGCGCTCGGGGAAGCGGTGTTCTACACCGGCATGACGGGTTACGAAGAAGCGCTGACCGACCCGTCGTATGCGGGCCAACTGCTGACGTTCACGTACCCGATGATCGGTAACTACGGAATATCGGGAACCGCGTCGCAACATGAGGGGGCGTGCGTCGCCGGCGCCGTCATGAAGCGGCTCGCAAAGCACCCCTCCCATCACGCGATGATCTCCGATCTCGAGTCGTGGCTCATCGCAGAGCGCGTGCCGACGTTGCTCGGCATCGACACGCGCGCGCTCACCGGACTGCTGCGAGAGCACGGCACGATTCGGGCGGCGCTCGCCGTTGGCAGCGAGATGATCGAAGGCATGGAAGCGGCCCTTGCCCCGTACGCGCGCGAGACGAGTACGGTTGGTCTCGTGGCCGGCGTCGCGACGCAGAACGCGCAGAGCGGCAGCGATCCCGGCGGCCACGGCCCGCACGTCGTCGTGATCGATTGCGGCGTCAAGCGCGCCATCTTGCGCGACCTCGGCGCCCTCGGCGCGCGCGTCACCGTCGTGCCCTATGGCGCCAGCCGTGCGGAGATTCTCGCTTACCGGCCCGACGCCGTCGTCATCTCGCCCGGACCAGGCGATCCGACCGATCTGCCGGAGACGATCGAACTCGTGCGCAGCCTCGTCGGCGCCTTACCGCTCTTCGGCGTTTGTTTGGGACATCAATTGCTCGCGATCGCTTGCGGCGGCTCGACGTACAAATTGCCGTACGGCCATCGCGGCGGGAATCAGCCGGTCAAAGACCTCGTTCACGATACGGTGCTCGTAACGGCGCACAATCACGGCTATGCCGTCGACGGCGCGCTACCGCCGGAACTCGAAGCGACGATGGTCAATCTCAACGACGGCACGAACGAGGGCTTCCGGCATAAAACGCTGCCGATCGCGGCCGTGCAATTCCATCCCGAAGCGTCGCCCGGTCCCTTCGACGCGCGATATCTCTTCGCCGAGTGGCTCGGCGCGCTCGGGTAGCGGCGCTCGCGGTCGCGTTCGCGGGGGCGATCGTCGCCGCGCGCGCGGACGCGTACGCGACGTTGCACGTTCGCAGTTTCACGATGAGCGTCGACCGCGCGACGGTCGATCTCGGCGAACCATTTCATCTGCGGATCGCGACGCACATCGACGAGCGCGTTGCCCAGATCGACGATTTGACGTTACCGGATCTCGCCGGCTTCGATTCGCTCGGTGACGAACGGCGTTGTATGTCGTCGGCCACGGGCAGCGACTGCGATGAGATCGTGACGCTGGCGGCGACCATCCCGGGTACGCACACGATCTCCGGTGCGACCTTCGACGCGATCGACGCGCGCAACGGAAAGCCGAGCCGGTTCACCGCCGATTCGATCGTCGTCAACGTCGTGGGCGATCCGGCACCGGATCCAAACGGAGGCGTTCTCGCCGGGTTCGCCTTCGGCGTCTTGCGCGCCGCGCTCATCCTCGCGCTCGTGGGCATCGCGCTTTTCGCACTGGTGTGGGGCTTCGCGCTCCGAGGCCGAAAGCCGCGACCGGCGCTCGCCGGCCCGCTCGAGTTCGCTCAGGCTCCCGCGCCGGCGCCCGATCCCGATGCGTGGCTACAGGACCTCGCGCGTACGCTCGAGCAGGATCCGAGTCGCGCGAATGCGCTGCGCGTGCGCCACGCGTTGCGCGATGCGATGACCGCACGTGAAACGGAGACGTTCGCCGATCTTCGGGCGCGCGGCGCGGCGCCGCCCGCGCAGCTCGCGGCGCTCGGGGCGGTCGAGCGGGCTGCTTTTTGCGAAGACGACCGCGTCGCCGACGCCGTGCGGGAGGCCGTGCCGTTTCTGTTGCGTTGACCCCGCCGGCAATCTTGCTCGAGGCGCTCGAAGCGACCGTCGTCGGCCAGCGGGACGTCCTCGAAGCGCTGCTCTATGCGACGATCGCCGGTGGCCACGTCGTGCTCGAAGGGCCGCCCGGCCTCGCGAAAACGCTTGCGTGCCGGGCCCTCGCGTACGCCGTCGGCGGAACTTTCAAACGGATCCAATTTACGCCGGACCTCTTGCCGAGCGACATCGTCGGAACGCGCATCTTCGATCAGCGCAGCGGGGATTTTGCGACCGCACTCGGGCCGATCTTTGCAAACGTGCTGCTTGCCGACGAGATCAACCGGGCGCCCGCGAAAGTGCAATCGGCGCTCCTCGAAGGCATGCAGGAGCGCCAGGTCACGATCGGTCCGAATTCGTACGCGCTGCCGGACCCGTTCCTCGTGACCGCAACGATGAATCCGCTCGACAGCGACGGCACCTACGCCCTCCCGCTCGCGCAGATGGATCGTTTTCTGATGAAAATCCTCGTTGCGTATCCGAGTGCGGAAGAAGAACTTGCGATCCTCGAGCGCTTCGGCGGCGCTCCGCCGGAGCCCGTGACGAACGTCGCATCGCCGGCGGACCTCTTGCGCTGGCGAGCGGAGGCCCGCGCGGTTTTCGTCGACGCGCGCATCGCGCGTTACGCCGTCGCGCTCGTTCATGCCACGCGTGCGCCCCACGAGTATCTCGAACGCGGCGCGAGTCCGCGCGCGACGTTGGCTCTCGTCGCGCTCGCGCGCGCGCGCGCCCTTTGCGCGCAGCGCTCGTTCGTCGTGCCCGACGACATTCGCGCCGGAGCCGCCGCCGTGTTGCGGCACCGCGTCGCGTTTTCGTATCGCACCTTGACCGAAGGCGTGGATCCCGAAGGCGTCGTGGCGGACGTGATCGCGCGGGTTGCGGTACCATGAGCGGGCTCTTGGGCGTTATCGTTTGCCTGCTCTCGT
>Ga0116227_10004321_pt1 | contig 30856 bp, 17 predicted proteins | sample S1TSphgellanicum_FD_89693 | JGI IMG/M metagenome (GOLD analysis project Ga0116227, IMG submission 89693) | Host-associated microbial communities from peat moss isolated from Minnesota, USA - S1T2_Fb - Sphagnum magellanicum MG | ecosystem: Host-associated > Plants > Peat moss > Unclassified... | reverse complement strand
CGGCAGCGGTAAGGACTTTGAGAACGGTAAATTGACTTTGGAAGACCTGCGCCAGTATGCGATCGACAATGGCGAACCTAAAGCCATCAGCGGTAAGCAGGAATATTATGAGAATATCATTAATAGCTTTATATAAAAACCTATTTTAGGCGGCTGATCTGACCAATCAGTCGCCCTTAATCAATTTAAACCAAGAAAAAACTAAAACATGAATTCACTCAGTACGCGCGATTATATTGTATTTGCAATATATTTTGTAATCGTGGCCTCTTACGGTTTGTGGGTATACCGCAGGAAAAAACAAGCAACCACATCAACAAAAGATTATTTTTTAGCTGAAGGGTCGCTCACCTGGTGGGCTATCGGCGCTTCATTAATTGCCTCCAACATATCGGCAGAGCAATTTGTAGCCATGAGCGGTAACGGCTTCACTATGGGTTTAGCCATATCAACCTATGAGTGGATGGCAGCGCTTACATTAATCATTGTAGCCGTTTTCTTTATCCCCGTCTATCTTAAAAATAAGATCTTCACCATGCCGCAGTTCCTGCACCAGCGGTATAACAGTACGGTGGCCATGATAATGGCGGTGTTTTGGTTGTTGTTGTACGTAATAGTGAATTTAACCTCCATATTATACCTGGGCGCTATTGCCATACATGGTATTTCGGGTGTTGATTTTAGCGTATGTATTGGTTTACTGGCCCTGTTTGCCGTTATTATCACGCTAGGTGGTATGAAGGTAATTGGTTATACCGATGTTATCCAGGTATTCTTTTTAATACTGGGCGGTTTGGTAACTACTTACATAGCAGTTACCGCGGTAGCAACTCATTACGGAAAATCTGGTATAACCGATGGCTTATCATTGCTATACCACCAGGCTAATGACCACTTCCACATGATCATTAAAAAAGATAATCCAAGTTACGGCGATTTGCCGGGCCTAACCGTGTTAATAGGCGGTATGTGGATAGTGAACCTGAATTACTGGGGTTGTAACCAGTACATTACCCAAAGGGCTTTAGGTGCAAACTTAAAAACAGCCCGTGGCGGTATCTTATTCGCAGCATTTCTTAAGCTTTTAATGCCTTTGATAGTGGTATTGCCAGGCATTGCTGCGTATGTATTATACAAACAAAATGTGTTCGACGCGCTTAATACCGCCAGCATTACCAGCAACCATGATAATGCTTACCCCGTATTATTAAACTTGCTGCCTACAGGTATTAAAGGCCTGTCATTTGCGGCACTAACAGCGGCGGTTGTTGCTTCACTGGCCGGTAAAGCCAATAGTATCGCTACCATTTTTACGCTGGATATTTACAAAAAGAAGATCAATCCTGAAGCCAGTGATAAAAAACTGGTGACCATTGGAAAGATAACCGTGGTGGTAGCCATGATATTGGGTGTGGTTATTTCTCCATTTTTAGGGATTGATAAAAAGGGCGGCTTCCAGTTTATACAGGAGTACACCGGCTTTGTATCGCCGGGTATTTTTGCCATGTTCATATTGGGTTTCTTTTGGAAAAAGGCATCTTCAAACGCGGCTCTGTTTGCAACAGTGGGTGGGTTCGTGTTCTCGGTATTCTTTAAGTTCCTGCCGAAATTTGCCGATCTTTCGTTCCTTTCGTCAACCGGTTTCTCTTACAAAAATGCAGATAGCGGCCTTTATGAAATTCCGTTCCTGGATAGGATGGGCTTTGTATTTGTGATCTGTATCATAGGCATGGTCATCATCAGCTTGGCTGATTACGCCAAAGGTAAAAAGACCAACGGTCTGGAGATTGACGCGAAAATGTTTAAAACATCCAACTCATTTGCAGTAGGCGCGCTTATAGTTTGCGGTATACTGGTTGCGTTATATTCATTCTTCTGGTAACAGTAAATCTGTTCATGGGATAAAAAAAGCGTAGGCAATGTGCGATTCCCTCCCTTTGAAGGGCGGAGGGAGGGGTTTCTCTAACTTTTATGTCGAAGAAACGCCTCCCTGCCACTACTCAACCAATCGCGCCCCTCCCAAGGGAGGGAACTTGAAAACTATAAAAAAGGCCGGTGAGCATTATACTCACCGGCCTTTTTTATATCTTGATTATAAACTATCCTTTTTCCTTGATGAATCTCTTACCACCAACTCCGAGCGCAATATCAAACTATGGGTTTGCTTCAGATCAGTATTATCATTTAAATGCCCCAACAGCAGTTTCGCGGCTACTTCCCCCATTTCAAATCCTTTGTAATCAATGGTAGTTAACTGAGGCCGGACAACGCGCGACATCGGGTCGTTGTTAAACCCTGCAAAAGCAATATCTTCAGGCACCCGCACCCCGGCATCCATCAAAAACTGCATGCAGCTTATCGCGCTGATGTCATTAGCTGCAAATACCGCATCGGGTTTTATTGGCATGTTCAATATCAAGTTTCCGATATCTTGCCCGGCTTGTGTGGTGAGGTCGCTGATGACCAATAGTTCATCATCAAAGGGTAGCTGATGATCTTCCAGCGCTTTTTTATAACCGTTGTAGCGTTCCTTATATACATTCCTTAACTGGTTGCCGCCTATATGTAGTATCCTCTTGCAGCCCTGTTCAATTAAATGGTTAGTGATCTGATAGGCTGCTTTATAATTATCAATAAAAATATTGGGGAACTGTAATTGCTCCTGCACGCGGTCGAAAAATATTACAGGGATGTTTTTGGTAACAAAAGGCTCAAAATGATCAAGGTTATCTGTGTCATAAGCCAGTGAAACCAGCAGGCCTTCTACATGGTTATTGAACATGGCCCTGGCATTGATCACCTCTTTTTTCATGCTCTCGAGCGACTGGCTGATGAAAAGGTTGTAATTAGATTCATTGATCACTTTCTCCATCCCGGCTATCACTTCCGACATAAAATTACTATTCAGCCTCGGTACAATCACCCCTATGATATTTCCCCGTTTGGTTCTTAAACTGCTGGCAAATGGATTGGATCGATAGCCCATTTCGGCAGCAACGGCCATTATTTTCTTTTTTGTTTTGTCGCTGATCTTAGGGTGATCCTGTAAGCCCCGGCTAACGGTGGTCGCCGAAATATTAAGTTTTTCGGCAATATCATAAATAGTGACTTCTTTATGGGGCGCACTCATAGTTTTTAAAGGTATAAATAATCGGTTGCAGCATTTAAAAGTCTAAATATATCACATTCGATCAAATTTATCAGGCTATAGAATATTAATGGGTTCAAATCAAGATCATTTAATGGAATATTTATGCAATCGATTGCATAAATGTAAATTTATTTATACCTTTCAACCGTAAAACCAATTATAAACATAGTAAAAGTTAAACATTCATTTACGCATAACATTTGAAGAAAGCGTTACCGGTGAGGGAGAACATGTTTACTTTATCAGCCTGAAAAAATATAATTTATGTTTAGCAATTTAGAACAAACATTCCGCTGGTTTGGCCCGGTTGACCCGGTAACGTTAAACGCCATCAGACAAACAGGGGCAACAGGTATTATAACCGCGTTGCACCACATCCCGTGTGGTGATGTGTGGAGCATGGATGAAATAAAACAACGCAACACAGTACTTAATGATGCAGGTTTCAACTGGTCGGTAGTAGAGAGTGTAAATATTCATGAAAGTATAAAAACAGCGGCCAGCCCGAGGGATGAGTATATCGATAAATATATCGCTACCCTTAAAAACCTGGGTGCGGCAGGCATAAAGGTAGTTTGCTATAATTTTATGCCCGTGCTCGACTGGACACGCACCAACCTCGATTTCAGGCTGCCTAATAATGCTTCTGCCCTGCGTTATTCCGCACCTGCACTTGCCGCCTTCGATCTCTATATGCTGGAACGCGAAGGTGCCTGGCAGGAATTCAGCGAGCAGCAAAAACAACAAGCCAAAGAATACCTGGATAGCATCAGCGCCGAAGAAAAGGATTTGCTGATCAACACCATAATGGCCGGTTTGCCGGGTACTGATGAGGTATTTACCATTGCCGAATTTAAGGAGCACCTTAAAAGATACGAGCATACCGATGCCAAAAAGCTAAAGGAAAATATGGCGTATTTTTTAAAAGCGATCGTGCCGACAGCCGAAGAGCAGGACATTAAAATGTGTATCCATCCTGATGACCCACCGTTCCCGATATTGGGATTGCCGCGAGTTGTTTGCAATGAGAAAGATTTAGAAGATGTGATAAATGCTTGCCCATCGCCCAGCAATGGTATCACATTTTGTACGGGCTCATTAGGTGCAAACGGAGGTAATGATTTGCCGGGCATAGTTGAAAGGCTGGGCGAACATATCCATTTTCTGCACTTACGTAATGTACAACGCGAGGCAGATGGCAGTTTTTACGAAGCTGATCACTTAGGCGGTAGTAACGATATGTACGCCATCATGAAAAATGTGATCCTCGAACAAAAGAAAAGAATGGCCGCCGGGCGCGATGATATCGCCATCCCGCTGAGGCCCGATCACGGGCATAAGCTACTGGATGATTTTAATTATAACACCTACCCGGGTTACTCGGCAATTGGCCGACTAAAAGGCCTGGCAGAATTGCGGGGACTGGAAATGGGTATTAAACGAAGCATTGCTTAACATTTATCAATTTAAAACACCATCATCATGATAAAGAAATTCTTAACGTTTTCTATGATCCTGCAAGTATTTGCGATAATTACACGGGCACAGGGACAGGGTGTGCATACGGTTGGCCTGAAAGACTATTATAAAGATTACTTCCCCATAGGGGTAGCGGTTTCAGCGCAGGACATTCAAAACCCGGATGAAGCTAAGCTTATAGTGCAGCAGTTTAATAGTATCACGCCCGAAAACGCAATGAAAATGGGGCCCATCCATCCCGAAGAAAACCGTTACAACTGGAAAGATGCTGACGCGATAGTAGCCTTTGCCCAGGCAAACGGCCTGCGGGTAAGAGGCCACAACCTTTGCTGGCACGAGCAAACCCCAGCCTGGTTTTTTAAGGATGATAAGGGTAATTTAGTAACCAAAGAAGTATTGCTGAAACGCTTAAAAGATCACATTACCACGGTGGTTAACCGCTACAAAGGCAAAATATATGCATGGGATGTAGTGAACGAAGCTATTGATGACGATAGTACCAAATTTTTACGCAACTCGCTCTGGTACCAGATCTGCGGCGAGGATTTTATTATCAAAGCCTTTGAATATGCGCATGAAGCCGACCCCAATGCCGTTTTATTTTATAACGATTATAACACCGAGCGCCCCGAAAAAAGGGAACGGGTTTATAAATTGTTAAAAATGTTGATCGATGCCAAAGTGCCTATAAACGCGGTAGGCATACAGGCACACTGGTCAATTTATGAGCCATCGCAGGCCGACCTGATCGAAACCATTAAAAGGTTTTCATCATTGGGTTTAAAGGTACAGGTAACAGAATTGGATATGTCCATCTACCCGTGGGAAAAGAGCAAGCGCGCCATGCGCCCAGGCGAATCAGACGCGTATACACCCGAACTGGAACAAAAACAGGGAACCCAATATGCAAAAGTGTTCCAAATCTTCCGCGACTATAAAGACGTAATTTCAGGTGTCACTTTCTGGAATATTTATGATGGAAGAACCTGGCTGGATACTTATCCGGTAGTGGGCAGGAAGAATTATCCGCTACTATTCGACCAAAATATGCAGCCCAAAAAGGCCTATTGGAAAGTGGTTGATTTTAAATAAGGAATTTGTCCTAATAAAAACCATTGTCATCATTTCGAGTGATAGTGAGAAATCTTTTTGCGCTCGTTAGATCTGCAGCAGAAGGTTTCTCCTCGTTCCTCGTCGAAATGACAATTTGTTTGCGGGTAACAGCTGATTGTATAAATTTATATTACCAATAACAAACTGATGTACGGATTCTACAGGCGTTTATATTTAGTAGCGTTTTCTTTATTGATAGGGATAAATGCCTATGCCCAATCGCCGGGTAGTAAATCGTATATCTCATTCAAAGTAAATAAAGGATATTTCCCGCTTGCAGATGAAAGTAAAGTTGCACCCATATATACTGAAGACAGCGATTATGCGGGAGTAATGTTGGCTGTTAAAAGTCTGCAGGCAGATCTTCAGAAAGTTACCGCAAGCTCACCCGCATTGTTAACCAATGATCTTGCATCTGCAAAAACGGTAGTCATCATTGGCACAATAGGAAAAAACAAGCTGTTAGATAAGCTGGTAAGCGATAAGAAACTGGATGTAAGCAATATAGCCGGAAAGTGGGAAGCGCATATCACACAGGTTATTGATAATCCATTCCCAAACATAAAGCAAGCACTGGTAATTGCAGGCAGCGATAAGCGTGGAACCATTTACGGCGTATATGATCTTTCGGCGCAAATAGGTGTATCGCCCTGGTATTGGTGGGCCGATGTGCCTGTAAAACAGCAGCCTAATTTGTACGTAATACCGGGTAAATATACCGATGGCAGTCCTGCTGTAAAATACCGTGGTATTTTTATTAATGACGAAGCACCTGCATTTTCGGGTTGGGCCAAAGAAAAGTTTGGCGGGGTTAACCACTTGCTGTACACAAAAATGTTTGAGTTGATCTTGCGCTTAAAGGGCAACTATCTGTGGCCCGCTATGTGGGGTAATGCCTTTAATGATGATGACAAGCTTGACCCGGTACTGGCCGATGAATATGGCATTGTAATGGGCACTTCGCACCATGAGCCTATGGATCGTGCGCAGCAGGAGTGGAAGCGCTATGGTTCAGGTGCATGGAACTATGAAACCAATGCCGATACCTTACGTGCTTTCTGGAAAAAAGGTATCGAAAATATGGGCACCAGGGAAACCATAGTGACCGTAGGTATGCGCGGCGATGGCGATATGCCGATGACCGAAGGCAGCAACATAGCTTTACTGGAAAAAATAGTTGCCGACCAGCGGAAAATCATCGCTGATGTTACCCATAAAGATGCTTCGGAAACACCGCAAATGTGGGCTTTATACAAAGAGGTGCAGGATTATTATGATAAAGGCATGCGCGTACCCGATGATGTTACCCTATTATTGTGCGATGATAACTGGGGCAACATCCGCAAATTGCCAAAGCTGGGCGAACCTGCCCGAAAAGGTGGTTATGGCATCTATTATCATTTTGATTATGTGGGCGATCCGCGCAATTATAAGTGGTTGAACACAAACCCCATCAGCAAAACATGGGAGCAAATGCACCTGGCCTATGAGTACGGCGCTAAACAGGTTTGGGTAGTAAATGTAGGCGACCTGAAACCTATGGAATTCCCGATCAGCTTTTTCCTGGATTATGCATGGTCGCCCAATGCATGGCCCGCAAGCAAATTGAACGAGTATACACGCCAGTGGGCAGCACAGCAGTTTGGCGATAAGTATGCTGTAGAAATAGCAGATATTTTAACCACCTACACCAAATATAATGGCCGCCGCAAACCGGAGCAACTCGACCAAAATACCTACAGCCTGACTAATTACCGTGAGTTTGAAAATGTGGTGACTGATTACAATAAGCTATGCGATAAGGCTCAAAAGTTATACAAAGCGATACCGCAGCAATACAAAGATGCTTATTACCAGTTGATACTGCACCCTGTTGAGGCCTACGCCAATTTAACCAAGTTATATTTTGCTGCCGCGAGAAATAAGCTATATGCAGCGCAAGGCAGAGGCGCCACCAACTCAATGGCCGATAGTGTGAAAAAACTCTTCAAAAAGGATTCGCTTATATCACATCGTTACAACAAAGAGATAGCTAACGGCAAGTGGGACCACATGATGGACCAAACACATATCGGTTACACCTACTGGCAAGAGCCACCGGTTAATAAAATGCCTGCTGTAAGTACGATTCAGATCCCGGCAACAGCGAAAATGGGCGTAGCTGTCGAGGGTTCGGAATTATGGTGGCCGCAGGAGCAATCAAAAGCGGTACTACCTGGCTTTTATCCCGGTTGCGGCGGGCATTATATTGATATTTTCAATGGCGGCCAGCAATTTTTTAATTTTACAGTTACAACAACATCGCCCTATATAACTATCGAACCTAATAATCGCGGCATAGTTATGCAGGAGCGTATTTGGGTAAACGTTAACTGGGCAAAAATGCCGAAGGGTGTTAAAATAGTACCTATAACAATAACTGGTGCAGATAATAGTAAAGTTACGGTTAACGCTGTCATCAACAATTTGCTTCCTCAAAACAATACCGGCTTTAATGAGAATAACGGCTATGTAAGTATGGAGGCTGAACACTATACAAAGGCTGTAAGTACAAACGGTATAAAATGGCAGATCATTCCTGATTATGGCCGCACCTTATCAGGTGTAATGCCTGCGCCGGTTACGGCAAAAGCACAAGTACCATCAGGCAATAGTCCGCACCTGGAATATGTTGTAAACATGATTGATACCGGATGGGTAAATGTAAAGGTATATGTATCGCCAACGCTCGATTTTACAAATTCAAAAGGACTGCGTTATGCTGTTTCTATAGATAATGGCGAGCCACAGGTAGTTAATATTAATGCTGATGAATCCGCAAAAACATGGGGCAAAAATGTGAGCGATAATATTAAGATACAGGAAACCAAATTGTACATTTCCGGTAGCGGAAAACACATTTTAAAATACTGGATGGTTACTCCCGCGGTGGTGCTGCAAAAAATTGTTATCGATGCCGGAGGGGAAGAACCCAGCTACCTCGGGCCTCCCGAAAGTGTGTTTAATCAGCCTTTCATCCCTTTCTCCAATAAGTAACGTCGGCGCAATAAAATGCAATCGATAAACTGCTGTAAGTTTGACACTTATTGGTTCCGTGTTAGCTAAATCGATACTATTTTGTTATTAAGACTTATTTTGACTAAAATACCGACCTGCTCTGTTGTCGAAAAAAATATTTGAGAATTTTTTTCATAAATTAATGCAATCGATTGTTTTTTTGGTTTTTTGTTTTTATATTTATCAAAGAAATACCAGTTATACCAATTTTTACTATAAAATATTAATACCTCAGTTTATACAAATACAGCTGAATATGGGTTCAGGGCTATCAATTAATCATAGCTTTTATTCCGGCCGGCTTGCAGTATCTGAGCATTGAGATTTGCAAAAACTTATATTATGAATGAAAGGAGGGTGTCTTTGAGATACAACAACTACAAATAGTGCTTTCCGTGTACTATCCCGTGTTTATATAATAACAGCAGGGGAAGAACTAAGCGATAATTCAAGGTGGTAACAATGAAGTTATTTTACAGCAATAAAATAGCTGCCTGGCTGCCTTTGCTTTATCCGGAAGTACGATTTCAAAAAAATTTAATACTCATGATGGGCCATAAGAGAATTTATGTACAAGCGTAAATTCAACGTGAGGAAAAAAATTAACAACCAAAATCAATCTGAAATAACTAACAACTTAAATTATTATGGGAAAAATTTTACGAACTGTATTACTGTTCATGTCCTTTTTAGTTTGTGCCAGGGCAATGGCGCAAAACCAGGGAACAGTAATCAAAGGTGTAGTAACGGATGAAAAGGGAGTTACCATTCCCGGTGCTACCGTTACAGTTAAAGGAATGCAAAAAGCCACAGTTACCGATGCAAATGGTAACTACAGCATCCAGGTTCCGGCGCAAGGGAAGATCCTTGTGTTTTCATTTATAGGTATGGAAGCCAAAGAGGTGGTAATTGGCGGCAAAACACAAATAAATGTGTCTTTAACGTCTACTTCTACCGCTTTATCTGATGTGGTAGTTATCGGTTACGGTCAGCAAAAACGGCAGGATGTAAATGGGGCCGTCTCATCTGTAACAGCAAAAGATCTGGCAGATATACCGCAGGTAAGTATCGATCAGATGCTTGAGGGCAAAGCAGCAGGTGTAACTATCCAGCAAAACGCGGGTGGCCCGGGTAGCAATACATCGGTACACATTCGTGGTATCGGCTCATTAAGCGGTACCAACGAGCCATTATATGTAATTGACGGTATTGCCATATCAGGTGATGCAAATAATATAAGTACTACCGGTAAGTCAGTAGCCATAGCGCCAAATAATGGCGAAAACGGTGTTAGCCCGCTAACATCCCTTAACCCGGCAGATATTGAATCGATCGATATATTAAAAGATGCTGCAGCTACCGCCATCTATGGTAGCCGTGGTTCAAATGGTGTAGTTATCATCACCACTAAAAGGGGTAAAAATGGTAATGCCAAAATTAGTTACAATGGTTCTTACGGTACCCAGAATCAGGGCAAGGAGTTAAAAATGATGGATCTTCAGCAATATGCTACCCTTGAAAACCAACTGGCCGATATTATCGGTAACCCAAGGCGTGGTGAATTTGCAAACCCTGATCTGCTTGGCCCGGGTACAAACTGGCAGGATGCTATTTTCCAGCCTGCGGCTCTTCAAAACCATTTGCTATCCTTATCGGGTGCTAACAATGGTACTGATTATTACATTTCAGGCGGCTACGAAAAGCAGAACGGAACAGTTATCGGTAATAATTTCGACAGGTATACCTTCCGGGCTACGGTTAACTCGCAGATTAAACCATGGATGAGTATAGGTGCTAACGTTGCAGGCAGCCGCAGCAACCAAAATACTTCGTTAAGCAACAATACGGGTATCATATACACCGCATTATTAAGCGCGCCCGATCAGGCTGTTTATAATGCCGATGGTTCATTCGCGGGCCCTGCTGCAGGGCAGGTTGGCGCGCAGATAAACCCTGTTGCCCAGGCATTATTAATTACCAATACCTTAGGCCAGGACAACTATAACGCCAACGTATATTCAGACCTGAAATTTACTAAGGACCTGACATTGCACTCTGAATTTGATGTTGATATCAACTCATCAGTTGCAAAATATTTTAACCCGGCATATGATTACGACCCATTACACGATGTGCCTACTGCAACATTACAGGAATACCGTACCAACTCAACTTACTGGGATTGGAAAGAATACCTGACCTACCACCATGTATTCGCTCAAAAACATGATTTGACTGTTTTGGGAGCTTATGAACTGGTGAACTCTATTTATAATGCTAACGCTGCTAATATCTCAAATTTTGTTGCCGGTAACAGCCTGCAATCATTAAACTTAGGCAGCGCGTCAACCGCAGGTGTGGGCGAATATGTGGGTAATAACGATATATTAGAATCAGAGTTTGCGCGTGCTATATATACTTATGATAGTAAATATAGTATAACCGCGACTATGAGGGCCGACCGTTCCTCAAAATTCGCGCAGGGCCACCAAACAGGGTACTTCCCGTCAGCGGCAGTAGCATGGCGTTTATCTGACGAGGCGTTTATGAGCGATGTTAGAAAAGTTGTAGATAATCTTAAATTAAGGGTCTCATACGGACAAACCGGTAACCAGAATGTGCCGAGTTACTTATATGGTGCGGTACTTAATGCAGTGCCTACAGGTGCAGGAACGGGTTTTGCAGTGGCAAATATCGCTAATCCAAATCTGCAGTGGGAAACTGCCATACAGGAAAACATCGGACTTGATTTCGGATTGTTTAATGACAGGATAACAGGTGCGATTGAGGTTTATAAAAAGACTTCAAAAAACTTCCTTTTCCAGGCAACGCTTCCTGCGTTTCTGTTAGGTGGTGTGGCTGATTATTCAGGCGCTGCGGCAATTAACCCACCCGAAATTAATGGTGGTGGTGTACAAAATAAGGGGATCGAATTTAGCATCAACAGCAAAAATATCACCAGTAAAGATTTCTCATGGAGTACCGGGTTAAATTTTAGTCATAATATAAATAAAGTTACAGCCCTTGCTCCGGGAACACCTTACATAACAGGCCAAATTACAACCAGTTTCCTAACCTTACCGGTTACACGTACAGTTGTTGGCGGCCCTATAGGTGAATTTTACGGATACAAAGTGGCAGGCATATTTAAAACTGACGAGCAGTTAAGAAACGCGCCAATTCAATTCGGTCAGCCTGTAACCAGCAATCCTGGCGGTACGTGGTTAGGTGATGTTCAGTATGTAGATGAAAATCACGACGGAAAAATTGACGCGAACGACCAGGTTGCTTTAGGTAGCCCTCAACCTATATTCACTTATGGTATCTCTAACACATTCAACTATAAATCATTCGATCTTACTATTTTCCTTAACGGATCATATGGCGCTAAGATCCTGAATGCCTTAGATTACCAGATAGCCAATTTAGGAAGCGAATATCAGAACCAGCTGGCATCAGTTGCTAATTTCTGGAGCCCGAGCAACCCAACATCAAACATCCCAAGGCCAGCTGCCGGTGCAAATTCTAACCTAAACATGTCTGACAGGTTTATCGAAAGCGGTTCTTATTTAAGGATCCAGAATGTAACGCTCGGTTATAACTTGCCAACCCGCTGGGCAAACTATGTAAAAATGAGCAGGCTAAGAGTATCTGTAACAGGCCAGAATCTTTTCGTGTTTACACCTTATAAAGGACTTGATCCGGAGGTTGGTGCCGCTAACCAGGATGTATTCCTGACTGGGGTTGACCAGGGAAGATACCCTAGCCCGCGCACAATTTCATTTGGTATAAATGCTGACTTTTAATACAAACAAAAATGAAAATATTTAACAAGATCATATTCGGAACGGTAGTTACAGCAAGCGCTTTGGCTATCGGTTGTAAGAAGGACTATTTTAATCGTCCTCCAAATAGTTCCGTTACTATAGGTAATTTTTACCAAACTCCCGACCAGGTAACTGCTGCTACAAATGTTTTATACAGTGTGCCATGGTTTGGCTGGAATACGCACGTGGGCTGGTCAATAGCTGAACTTAGCGGCGGTAACGCGCGCTCATGGTCGAGCGATATCAGTAATTTCTCGTATTTCACCGTAGCCAATACCGATAGGGTACTTGATGCGGCATGGAACTCATTATATACTGAAGTTGCACAGGCAAACGCTTTAATTAATACGCTGCCTACCGCTGTTCCTGCATCAATGAGTAAAGATGTGGTGAACAATGCATTAGGCGAGGCCCGTTTATGGCGCGCTATGGCTTACTTTCATTTGGTAAGGATCTATGGTCCGGTGCCGATCATTGAAAATACATCGACCAATATTTCTGATTACCAGGTGCCACGTAACCCGGTAGCTGATGTTTACAAGTTTATAGTGAACGACCTGCTTTTTGCTGAGGCTAATTGTACCAAAAAAACACGCGGTACTACCTACAGTGCTAATATTCACGTATCAAGTGGTTCGGCATCAGCTATGCTGGCTAAGGTTTACCTGTACATGCAGGATTATGCAGATGCAAGGGCCGAAGCTGAAAAGGTGATCAACAGCGGCGAATTTAAGTTGTATGGAGTTGACATACCAGGCAAACAATTCTCCGACCTGTTTTTAACTGCCAATAATAATAACGAAGAATCCATCATTGCCTTGCAATGGGCAGGCGGTGCAGCGGTTAACAATAACACTTACGGCTATGGCAACTCGTTCCAGGCATCGGCTGCGGTAAACAGCCAGATAACCGGTACTGGTGATGGTTATGGTGAGGTAGGCCCAACGTACGATCTTCAGGATGAATATGATCCTGCCGATCTGCGCCGTAAACCTACTTATATGATAGCTGGCGACCACTATGCTGAAATTGACCAGGCTGCAGGCGGTTATACCTTCCCGGCAGGCTTACAGGTACAGGGAACTTATGCCGGTGTTAAGAAATACGTTGTAGGCACACCTGCTGATAACGGTGGCGTAGGCGCGGCACAATCAGCGGCAAATAACACCTATATGCTGCGTTATGCCGATCTGTTTTTAATTGATGCTGAAGCGATAATGGCCGGAGCAACAACAAGCGCCGATCCGGCAGCCTTAAGCGCGATAAACAAGATCAGAACAAGGGCTGGCTTAGCACCATTAACCATAATAAAAAGGTTTTATACGGTGGCTAACCCTAACTATGCAGCTTACGGGCCAACGCCAAATGCCAGTGTGCCAAAAAATATTATTAAGGATGATATAATTGACGAACGCAGAAGGGAATTTGCCTTTGAGGACGATTATTTCTACGACCTGATGCGTGTTGATGGCTTTAACAATACAGCGCACACCATGGGCCTTAAATTAATGGAACAACAGGATAGGGGAACCGCAGGCGGTACGCCGATAGTTAGATACGGTAACCAATACCTGTCGGTAACAGCCAGCCAGCTGCAATTTCAGATCCCTGCAGTTGAACTTGCAGCCGATCCTAAGTTAAGCGATGCTCCGGTTCCTTATGTTTTTAAATAATAACTTAAATGAAAATTGAGATGAAAAAGAATTATAAGCTATTATACGTGATGCTCTCTTTGCTGCTGGTTCATGCATTTTCCTGCAAAAAAAATGATATGGGCGGCACCGGGGCACCAACCATTACCCGGGTACGTACCACCACAAAAAATGATACTACCACAGGCGTAATAAAAAGGATCACCCTTGATTCAAGCATAACAACAACAACTACCACTGCGGTAGGTTTCGATTCAACAGTTACATCGGGACACCTGGGCAACCAGTATGCCATTATCGGTACAAACCTTTTAACTACCTCATCGGTAACTATTAATGGCGTTAGTGTATATGTTAACCCTGCATTGTTAACTGATCATAGTATCATTATAACAATTCCGTCGCTAACATCTACTGCTACTCAGGTACCTTTCGGTCCCGATCAAACAAATAAACTGGTGGTTACTACCAAATACGGTACAACCAGCTTCGCTTTCCCAATAGTGCAGCCTGCACCGGTAATTACCAGCTTTGCACCACAGGTAGCAAACCCTGGTGATATTGTTACCATAACCGGTCAGGTATTTAATGGGGCCACCGCTGTTACTTTTGATAAGATCCCTGCTAAAATAATAGGTACACCTACTGCTACCCAAATACAGGTACAGGTGCCGCAGGGCGTAACATCAAACTTAATATATGTAACTACGCCGGGTGGTACAGCTGTATCAACTACTACGTTCGGGTTTAAGTATGTAATTTTCACCGAGTCGCTGGCATCAGGCTGGGGCGGACAGGGAAGTGGAGGTTATGACGGTTACAACAGTACCCGTGTATACAATGATCAAACACACCCTGAAGCAGGTAGTTATGATATAAAAACCACGTTTACCGACTCATACGGCGCATTACAGTTAGGCTACGGTGGTGCAACACCTGTTAGTGTAAGCACACTCGGCTTAACCTCTATTAAGTTTTCAGTGTATGGCGGTGCAGGGTATACCGGCACGCAAAAACTACAGGTAGTTATTAACGGTGCTTATAGTACCGCGGTTGTGGTAAGCTTTACGGCAGGCGCTTATACGGATATCATTATCCCGTTGAGCCAATTAGGCAACCCATCAACTATTACCGAAATAGTGCTTCAGAACTACGGGGTAGCCCCTCCATGTACCATCTACGTGGATAACCTTGGATTTATTTAGGATGAATCAAATATAATAAGCAAAAAACGCTGCTGTGAGGGCGGCGTTTTTGCTTTTATGCAGATAACAAATGGGGCTAACGGTTTATTATCCGTTTATAGAATACTAATATCTATCGAAATGAAGATCAGTTTATTTAAGGCTATTACTTTGATGTTTTTAGTAACGCTGGTGATGGCTGTTGCATCCTGCAAAAAGGATAATACAGGTAATAATAGTACTACTACAACAAATACCGGTACTAAAACAACCGGTACTACAACAGATACTACAGGCACGCTGATAGGCTCGGCTACTGCAGATTTTCCCAACATCGGTTTTGCGGTAACGTATGGCACCATGTCTACAAACATGGCTTATGTAGGGGTAGTGAAAAGAGAGGCTAATTATGTAACTTTTGGTAATGAATTGAAATATGGTTCCATTGTGGAAAATGATGGCACCTTTAACTATACCACTGCCGATGCGCTTTATGCCATTTGCGCGAATAACGGTTTAAGTGTATTTGGCCATAATTTATGCTGGTATTCGCAGCAAAATGCTACTTATTTAAACGGGTTGATCACAGGTTTGAACCAACAAACCGGCACACCAACCAACCTGATGCAATACGGCGATTTTGAAGCCGGAACAGGCTCAACCTTTACCGGGTGGAGCAATATTGTTGGCGGCACGGCGGTTGGCTCTTTCAGCGCGGTGGTTGATGATAATGATGGCGGTTCAAGGGCTATGCAGGCTATGGTAACCACTCCCGGGGCAAATGCCTATGATATGCAATCCATCGGTACCTCATTTACGGTTACGCCAAATAAGGCTTATAAGGTTACGGTGTCTATTAAGTCTGCCGCGGCGGGTACCGTTAGGCTGGTTATGCAAAATACCGTTTACCAGCAGGATGATGTAACCACAACACCAGGTTGGGCAACTTATACCTGGAATTTGACGATCACCGAAGCATCGCCGATATTAAGATTTAATTTCCCTGCAGCAGGAACGTATGTTATAGACAATGTAACGGTAACCGATCCCAACAGCGGCATAATAATTAAACCGACAGCCACCCAGGTAGCAACAGTTATTGATACCGCCCTGCATAAATTCATCAACACAACGGTTACCCGTTATAAAGGGAAAATAAAGGCCTGGGATGTAGTGAATGAACCGATGTCCGACGGGACGGGCGCTTTGCGCGATGCAAGCAATTATACCATCCCCACAGCAAATGTGAGCAACCAGTTTTTATGGTCGGAATATTTAGGTAGAAATTTCGGGTTAAAGGCATTTCAATATGCCAAAGCCGCCGACCCGAACGCGCTGCTGTTCATTAACGAATATAACCTGGAGTATAGTTACAAACTCGATTCACTGATCGCCTACACACAAGAACTGATAGGCAAGGGTGCCAAGATCGATGGCATCGGCACACAGATGCACATTAACCTGCAAACATCGCAGGCCAGTATTGATAACGAACTGATAAAACTAGCACAAACAGGCTTATTGGTTCGCATCTCCGAGTTGGACATAGCGTTAAATACCTCCAAATCGAGCACGTTTACACCCACTGCCACAATGCTTACACAGCAGGCGGCATTGTACAAATATGTTGTTCAATCGTACCTGAAGAATGTGCCCAAAGCACAACGTTTCGGCATTACCATTTGGGGCTTAACCGATAATGAAAGCTGGATTAACACTCCAACCGCGCCGGATGCTCCACTGTTGTTCAACCAGAATTTTACTAAGAAACCGGCTTATTATAGTTTTTTGTTGGGATTGAAGGGGATGTAATTTTTGAGTCTTGAGTCCGGAGTTTTTTGTCTTGAGTAGAACAAGCAAAAAATCTTTCAGGGAGGGTTTAAAAGTGCAAGCAATGTGCGATTCCCTCCCTTGGGAGGGTGGAGGGAGGGGTTTCTGCTACTTGCATCGCATAAACCCCTCCCTGCTCCTTCACATCCTATCGCGCCCCTCCCCAAGGAGGGAACACCTGCAAAAACTTATTCAAGAAAAATATCGACTCCCGACTAAAATTACAGACTCATAAACTTATCAGCCCAGGCAATAAAATATTTAATATTTGGCGCGTCAGTATGGCCACCGTCATGTTGCCGCCAGGCTAGTTGGCCATCAAGCAGGCCCGTATTTACGGGTGGCATTTTTTCTGTGTTATAATCGTTTGGTACGCCGATATCTTTAGCGCCAAGCAATTTGAATACCGGGCCAGCCGCTACGGTAGCCATATAACTTCCCTGCTGATCGAGCCATTGGGCATCGCCCTGGGCAGGCAGTCCGTAGCTGATAAAGGTTAAGCGTGGCGCGCATAAAGCAATAAGTTCATGTGCGTCAACAGGCAGGTCTTTAGCAGTTTTAGGGCCGAACGTGGCATCGGCTGCACCATATTTCATAAAGTTGCCTGCCATCCAGTAATATTCACCGCCGGTTAAACTTTCAACCGCTTCACCAAAATTACGGCGGTTCAGCTTAGCGCCGCCCTCACCCGATGAACCGATCAGGCCCATATAAAAACGCTGCTCAAAGGCCAGCGTAACCAATGCCGCCTTACCGTAGCGCGATACACCTTCAATGCCTACGTGTTTTGCATTTACCGCAGGTTCGGTTTCCAAATAATCTAAAACCCTTGCCGCTCCCCACGACCACGCCCGCAAAGCGCCCCAATCATCAGGCTTACGCGGCTGGCCTTTATTCACCAATCCGATTATTCCCTTTGTCAGGCCCTCGGCATTATCGGCTTGTATAGATGTAGGGTCCAGCAGCACATAACCCCAGCCATTAGCTATCAGTTGCATCGCCGTAGGCGGGTCGCCTTTTATAACCGGGAACCCGCCCGGCCCAAATGGTGATTGCTCGGCAATAGGCTGATAGGCCGGATATTTCTGAAATACAACCTTAAGCTCCGGGTGATCCTTTATGATCAACTCCTTAACCGCATCATTTATTTTCTCCAGTTCGGCAGCGGAGGGTTGCGCAGGCGCGGGCAAAGCGCTGCGGCCAAACATGATGAGCACAGGTACCGGGCCTTTGGAATTGGCAGGCAGCACCAAGGTCATATCAATATTTACATCAATAAGCGGGTAAGTGGTATTATCCACATGGCCTATGAGTTGTTTGGCTATCACCGGGTAAAAGCCCACACGCTCGTTATCGGTAACTTTAACCGTCCACGCTACTTTGGGTACATTTGCCGGGATGCGACCGTAAACCTCTCGTTCCATATCTTCCACAATTTCGGGGCGGCGCTGTTTCCACCATACATCGGCAGAAGTAACTTTTTTGCCGTTCTTTAAAGTAAGCGCGTCAGGCAGGTTTGGGTATGGGTTTGCCAGGGCTTCATCATAATTGGCATGATTAGGAGCGTTCGGGTCACCACTCGGGCCGGGGCGCAGGGTTTTAATGCCCAGTTGCTGCATCATGTTCTGGTGGTCCTGCTCGGCAGTAAAATTAACGGGTGGGGTGGTTTGCGCGCTTGCTGCAATCGACATTACAAGCAGACTTAAAAGTATACAACTTTTCATTCAGGCTATTGGTTTAATGATGGTGCGATCTGGGAAAAATTGATCCGGCTGGTTTAATGGCCGGATCAAAATAATGCAATCCATCTCAAACAAATCTATATAAAATTGCAATCGATTGCAAATGCCTGAGGTGTATTCGAATCTATTTTAACAAGCTGTTATAAATTGCCGTTTGCAATTTATCAGGTTTTGCCATGCGTGTAATGGCGAACGTTTTTTGATACTTTTTACCTGTGTACAAGGCCACATCTTTTTTCATGCGTTGTTTCTCAATATTCAGTTTTACATAGGTGCCAACAGTCCTTGATGCCAAATCATTAAGCAGGCCTAAATTCGCCTTGTCATTATTTATGTAGATGATCTTATCGCCGCCACGCAGGCCCGCGTTCCATGCGGGTGAGTTCCATTCAACTGATTTAATAAGCAGGCTATCGCTATGTTCAACAGCCTGGATGCCCAGGTAAGCGCCCGGCAATGGCTTGGCAACAGTATCAATATTCAACCCGGTGTATGCAAAGTACTTAGGGTAATTCACAGGTTTTACGGTTGATGCATATTCAAATACCTCGTTCAAGGGTTTGCCTGCGACTGATTCACAAGCCTGTTTAAACTCAGCATCGGTAAAACCACGTTTCTTTTCCTTGTAATAGCGATTATATAAAAGTCGCATCACATCATCAAGCGATTTTTTGTTACCAGTCTCATGTCTGATCTTCAGATCCAGCAGAAAGCCCAGCACCGGGCCTTTGTCATAGTAAGAGATAGTGCGGTTCATTTCATCCCCCGTACGACCAAATGGCCCATCGGCCCAGGTATCATAACTGGCCTGTGTTGCTGATTGGAACAGATGGCCGGGTTTGTTTTCATAAGCCTTTATGTTGGTTTGCAGGTTGTTTAAAATATCATCGCCGGTGCTTAATCCTGCACGTTTCACCACCATATATTCATAGTAAACGGTAAACCCTTCTGATACCCAAAGCATATTGGTATGGTTCTCTTTTGAATAATCAAACGGGCCCAAAGCAATAGGGCGGATACGCTTTACATTAAAATTGTGGAAATACTCATGCGCTATAAAGCTATACAGTCGTTTCCGGCCCTCGGGTGTGCCGAACCCTTCGCCGTTGCTAAAGCTGAGCGAGGTGGAGTTTAAATGCTCAATGCCGCCCTGTCCCGGCCCGATTGCCATAAAAGTGTAATGGGTGTAAGGGATATCGCCGATAATATTTATGCCCGCGGTTACAATCTTTTTCATATCCGCCATAAACTGTACCCTGTCGAAATCGCCCAGATCATATCCGATAAAATTATGCGGGATGCCTTTAATGGTAAACGATGGCAGCACTTCCAGTTTACCCATTAAAAACGGACTATCAAACAGCACATCATAATTAGCCGCGTAAAAAACATTTTGCTTTCCGGCAAGGCTATCCAACCCGGTTGCTACCAGTTTGTTCCATTGCGCATAAGGTTTTATCTGCACGATTAATGGCTGGTGCAGCGCATCTTCGGTATACATGAACAAACCTCCGGGGGTAATATAACCACGGGTTTCATCTAAATAAACATTCCCTACAAATGATACTATGGCCTTAACATCATAATCAACAATAACAGTTGAATGATTTCCTATCGCTACCTGCCAATCATTAGCAGATGGTTTGCTCCATTGCAATGGGCTCCCTGAAGTTGTTTTTGCCTCGAAATTTTCAACTGCCCTGGCGTAATCCAGTATCTGGTAATAACCGGGTGTCCATGCGCACATTTTTAGGGTGAGGTTTTTTTGATCGAGATAATTACATATCAAATGCACGTGATAATAATGTGTTACAGGGTTTTCCATCGACACAGAAAACTCCATTTTATATTTTTTGCCTGCGGCGAATAAGTTGCTGCTTAACAGGCAGAGGCATAGTAAAAATTGCGGGTAAAGTTTAGTTTTCATTGTTTGTTGTGAAGGGCTTATAACAAGTTCAGCCGCATTTTTGATACGGCTGAACTTGTTGTGATTTTTTTCAGGTTGATTTATATTTTATTCTTTCACCATGCGGCTGCCGTAAACCGGTCCGGCGCTGTTACCTGCTTTAGGCAATAGTTTTATGGTAACTTTCGATTTGCCTTTGGTCAGCTCGATAGGAATCTGATAAGTGATATAGTAAAACTTGCTTTCCTTGTATTTATTCAAATCTTCGGTGGTCAGTTTCACGCCATCAACCAGTATATCAAAGGTTCTGCCGCGGTTATCCATACCCCAATAGGTATTGATGAGGGAGTTTTGAGCGTTCGGATCGGTTTTCATCTCAAAGCTTAAAAAACCGCCATTATCCGTCGACCGCCATTTCTTTTGGTGATCTTCTCCCGTTGTCTGGTTTTCACCTGTCAGGTTATGATCTCTTTCCGGCTGCATTTCGCCTAGGCGGATAATATCTGTGGTATGCGCTTCCAGTTCCTGCTGTTTCTTTTTCTCCTCGTCATAAGCTTTTTGCTGTACGGCCCAGGTATCAGGGGTGAAAACATCCCAGTAAACAGAGTAATACTCGCTCTTGGTTTCGTTAAAAGGGATCAATTTAACATTTGCCGGTTGCGATGCATCGGCAGTTTCAAAGTTTAAGGTTTTTGGGTCAACCATCTTCAGCCATTTGTTAGGGTCGGTTTCGCTGGTTACAAATACCGGCACGCCTTTAAGCGGGTCAGGCTCTGTATTGCCCAATACACCGGCCAGCATTACCGGGCCATAAAACAATGCCCTGCGGTTAGCATTATCAGGTAATGCTTCGGTGTAAATACTTTCAGGGGTAGTTAATTCTACATGGTCGCCGTTTTTCCATTTGCGGTTTACCACCAGGTAGCCTTGTTCATCGGCACTTAATTGCTGTACTTTGCCGTTAACTTTTACCACGCAGTTGCTGGCCCATCTTGGTTTGCGCAGGCGCAGGGCAAAGGCAACCGGTGTTTTTACATTCAGGTCGAAGTTAACCACATCGTTTGCAGGTAGCGTACTGTGCTGGGTTACGGTTACACCTTTCTTTTTCCAGTTTAAAACCGATGGGATAAACAGGTTTACATACAAGCTGCCATCCGCACCCTGAAAATAAATGCTCTCGCCATACTTAACATGATTCTCCATGCCCGAGCCTACACAGCAAGTAAAGGTATCGAACTGATCGCTGTAATCCTTTTTACCGCCCATGCGCAGGGGTATAAAGTAGCACATCATCCCATCCTCATGGTTTTGCGATGCCAGTATATCATTATACAACGCGTTTTCATAATAATCCATCAACGCTGCCGACGGGTTAACCGAAAACAAATGCCTGGTAAGTTTCAGCATATTATAGGTAGCGCAGGTTTCAATGGTATTGTCGGTAAGCTTGTCGTTTAATTTATCGGCTTCGCCTAAGTATTCATAGTTGCCGTTACCGCCATTAGCATAAGAGTGGTCCTTCGTAACCACATCCCAAAAGAAGGTGGAAATGGTTTCATCCTTTGCATCGCCATTTAATTCATACCTGCGGGCGCTGGCAATAACTTTGGGGATGTTGGTGTTGGAGTGTTTCCCGGCTAAAATATCCTTCTTTTCAGCTAAAGGATCGAGGATGCGTTTATCATAAAATTTGTACGACAGGTCCAAATACTTTTTATTCCCGGTGATGCCATATAAGTTGGCTAAAGTTTCGGCCATGCCGCCATATTCGCAAAGCAGCATTTTCTGCAGCTTATCATCGCTTAGTCCGCCTATGGTTTCGCCTGTCCAGTCGGCCATGCCTTCGCATACGGTAAGGGCTTCCTTATTATTACAATATAAGTAGGCATCCAACAGACCTGCCATAACCTTATGTACCGTATACCACGGCGACCACCCGCCATTCAAATCAAACCCGCCTGATTTAATATTGCCGCTTTTAACTTCGGCCCAAACAGTATCTTCTTTTGGGATAGCGCCCACATAGCCCGTTTTGCGTGCCAATTGGCATTCGCGCAGCTGACTAACTATATAATTAACCCGTTTTAAAAATTCAGGATTTTGGGTTGATGCATATTGCATGGATAGGGCCGAAAGGTAATGCCCCAACGTATGCCCCGCCAGTCCGGATGATTCCCAGCCGCCATATAAAGCGCCTTTTGGTTTAAGCCCGGAGTGCGACCGGAAACCGGATAACAAACGATCGGGCTCAAGCAGCAGCATGTAAGCCGCGTCTTTTTCCATCGCATCCTTAAAAGGGCTTTCCAGTAAATGCACGTCGCTAAGGTCGAACGTGTAGGCTTTGATATCAACCTTGGGCTTTATGGCCATCCGCGTATCGTTCAGTTCGGGCACATATGATTGCGCGTTTACACTATTTATACTAAAGGAAGCAGCAATAGCATAACACGTTGTAATAACAAAATATTTTTTCATCAGCAAGAGCGGTTATTTATTAATGAAGTATACCAGTATTTTAAAAACATAAAATTACCAATGCTTGGGGGATAAACCTTGTTAATTATTGGCTGTTGCTGCCCGTATTTTAACCATTTTAATAACACGGCACAATCAATTTAGCTAATAAAATAACGGTTTTGAACGGCAGTTAGTTCAAATGCGAAAATGATAATTACAGGATGTTAATATATGGTTATAAGTGGTTAATATGGCTGTAAAACGGGGTAGGGTATATCTATAATTTTATCAAATTGTTAATTTATTCCTTTTTGATAGGATTTACCCAAAGTAATTAAAATGAAAATTAAACCCTTACTAAAAAAAATCATCCCGTTGTGCCTGGGCATTTTGGCGCTTTGTTTGAACGGTTTTTCACAATCCATTCAGCTAAAAGGGAAGGTCGTTGATTCGGCAGGTATGTCAATCCCCGGCGCGTCAGTAAAAGTAAAAGGCACCAGCTTCGGTACAGTAACCGATGTTGACGGAAAGTTTGCCATTAATTATGAGGGCAAGGCCGAACTGGTGGTATCCTCAATAGGTTTTACCCCAAGGCTTATCCCGTTAAACGGCAGCAAAACTTTAAATATAGTGCTCCTGAGCGAAGCCAGGGGACTTAACGAAGTGGTGGTAACAGCACTCGGCATTAAGCGCGAAAAACGCCTGTTAACCTACGCTACCCAGGAAATAAAGGGTGCCGAAATTATGGAGGCCAAGCAACCCAACGTACTAAACGCGCTTGAAGGAAAACTGGCAGGTGTGCAGATCACCAGTTCAACCGGCGCTCCGGGAGCATCAGTTAACGTGGTGATACGCGGTGCCATATCTATCTCGGGCAATAACCAGGCGTTAATAGTACTTGATGGTGTACCAATTGATAACTCTGAAACCGGCGCGCTTTCATCAGGCGCGGGCAGTAGCAGGATCTCTGACATCGACCCTAATACTATTGAAAGTGTTAACGTACTTAAAGGTGCCGCAGCTACTACCCTATATGGTTCGGCTGGCGCGAGGGGTGTAATATTAATAACTACCAAAAACGGTTCAAAAGGTAAAAAGGCGCTGGTTACCCTTTCGCAGGATTATTCTTTCGATAACGCCTTATTGCCAAAGCGTCAAACTGCTTATGCGCAGGGTACAAATGGCGTATTTTATAATGGCGACGATGCTGCTCAAAAGATCAGTACATCATGGGGCCCGGCTATGGATACCTTAAAAATAAACGGTGTTGCTGCAAAAAGCTATGACCCATATTCTACCTATTTTAAAACGGGCCATACCTCAAATACAGCTTTATCTGTTGAAGGTGGTACTGATAAAAGTTCTTATTTTGTATCTTACTCTTACTTAGATCAAACAGGAACAGAGCCGAACAGTGATTTTAAAAGAAATGCATTATTTACAAAGTTCAGCAACGCGATCACTAATGACCTGAACCTTACTTTTCAATTAGGTTACACCAACTCAAACCAGGACAGGCTGCCTGAGGGTGCATCAAATGGCCCGCTGTTCGTATTATTCAGTGAGCCGGTATCATGGAACCCGTATCCGTATGTAAATGCCGATGGCTCACAACGCTTATACAGAAACTCAAGGAACAACCCTTTATGGGCTGCCGAAAATGAATCGAACCATTATGTGGTAAACCGCTTTACCCCGGTAATGACCTTGAACTTTACCCCAACCAAATGGTTAACCATTACTGAAAGGGCCGGTGCCGATATTTATGGCGAGCAGGATAAATATTGGGAAAACCCAAGTGCCGCTATCGGAACTTTAGGCGAGATCATCGACCAGAATAATAACTTCAGGCAGTTTAATAACGATTTGATTGTTAATGCCACCAAGCAATTTGGTAAATTCAACATCAATGTATTGGCCGGTAACAATATCTTATCTACCTACAACCAAACTTATTATGAGTTAGGCAGTGGTTTAAATACATTGGGCTATTACAATATAGGCGCGGCTTCAACTATTACAGCTTCAGAAAACCACTCAATAGAGCGTAAAATAGGTTTTTATGCACAGGCTAATATCGAGTACGATAAATTCCTTTCTTTAAATTTAACAGGCAGGTACGATGGTAGTTCTGTATTATCAACAGCCAAAGATTTTTACCCTTATGGTTCAGTAGCATCAGGGTTTATATTCTCTGAGTTGTTATCGCCCGAACTTTCTAAAATTATCAGCTATGGTAAATTAAGAGTATCATATGCCACCGTTGGTAATGATAACGTAGGGCCTTATGTATTAACCACACCTTATAAACAGGCCGAAATTAATACCATTCAGTTTCCTTTCCAGGGGCAATCAGGTTTCCTGATCAGTTCTAATTATGGTAACCCATATCTTCAGAATGAAAGATTGAACGAAGCAGAAACCGGACTGGAAATGAAATTCCTGAACAACAGGTTAGGTTTCGATTTCTCTTACTATGATCGTAAAACAACTGATGGTTTAATATCAGCAGTTGGAATTGCGCCTTCAACAGGCTATAGTACTACAACTGTAAACTCGGCAAGCTTAAGCAATAAGGGTATTGAACTGTTATTACAGGGAACACCTGTAAAAGGTGAAAAATTTCAATGGGATGTTAATTTCAATTTCTCACGTAACAGGAGCAAAGTGCTGTCACTTTATCCCGGTACCAACCAATTGGGCCGTATAATTGTGGGTCAGCCTTATGATGTGTTTTATGGTACAAGATACGCACGTAACTCAAAAGGCCAGCTGCTTATTGATGACAATGGTTTGCCTGAAGAAGATGCAAATCAAGGCGTTGTTGGTAACCCTAACCCGAACTGGACAGCAGGTTTAACCAACTCGTTCAGGTACAAAAGCTTCACATTCAGCTTTGTGTTTGACATGAAACAAGGCGGTGACATTGAAAATGATGTTGATTTATATGGCAACTACTATGGTACTTCATACGCTACCGAAAACAGGTCGCCGAGAGTTGTACAAGGTGTAAATGCTACTACCGGCAAGCCAAATACAGTTAGTGTTGACGCGCAAACCTACTACCAGTACATCAACTCAATTTATGAATCATCAATACAGGATGGTACTTATATTAAATTAAGGAACGTGAGCCTGTCATACGATCTGAATAAAGACCTGCTGAAGAAAACACCTTTCAAAACAGTATCATTAGGTGTTACAGCAAATAACTTATGGATCTACAGCCCGCACTTTACCGGTGCCGATCCTGAAGTGAGTTCTTATGGAACGGGTAACACTGTTTGGGGGATCTATGCTTTCTCAACCCCATCATCACGGTCATTTATATTCAATATAAAAGCCAGTTTCTAATTTATTCATCCTTTAAAAAGATCAAAAATGAAAAATATATCATTATACACCATAGGTCTTATATTGCTTGCATCAACAGGGTGTAAAAAATATATCGACGTAAACCAGGACCCTAATGATCCTACCGATGTTAAGGAAGCCGCTTTATTAGCACCTATTGAAGTAGCGCTTTCTACCGAAATGTATGGCGGTAATTCTGCATTTATCGTTCAAAATTTTATGCAAACAACTGCAATTAATCAGCCACCTCCGCAAATAGGCACCTATCTTGAAATAAACAGCGATTTGGATGGCGATTGGAACGCTTATTATACTACGGCGTTAATCAACCTTAAAATAATGAATGGCAAAGCCGAAGCTGATGGAAAAAGCAATTACGCGGCTGTTGCTAAAATATTAACGGCTTTAACGCTTGGAAATGCCACCGATCTTTGGGGCGATATCCCTTACAGCCAGGCCTTAAAGGGCACAAGTAACCTTACCCCGGTTTTTGATAAGCAGGAAGATATTTATAAAGATATCCAAAGCATATTGGATAGCGCCATTGTTAATATTAACGCCGCCAGTACAATTGTGCCCGCAGGCGATGATTATTTCTATTCAGGCGATATGAGCAAATGGAAGAAATTAGCCTATACGCTTAAAGCGCGTTATTATATGCACTTAACCAAAGCCCCGGGTTATACCGCGGCTGCACAGGCACAACTTGCCCTAACTGCGCTGGCTAACGGCCTTGCAAGTAATAATGATGACCTGCAATTTGTATACCCCGGTGCTGCCAGCCAGGAAAACCCATGGTTTGATAATTTTAACCCGGTAAGTACCGCCGTTCTGGCATCGCATTTTGTGGATACGCTGGTTGGCAGGAGCGATCCCCGTTTGTCTAAAATGGTAGCCCCTGCATCATCAACCGGATTATATACCGGCTTTCAGATCGGCGGTGCAACCGGCGATTTGACGACTTATTCATTACCAACTGATTTTTATATGGGTATTGGTGCTACAAATCATTTAGTTAGTTATTCAGAAAGCTTATTTTTACAGGCCGAAGCAACAAGCATAGTATCGGGCTATGCAGCTGCGCAGCCAATATACCAAAACGCTATAAAAGCACACATGAGCAAGTTAGGCGTAGCCGATGCTGATGTAACCACTTATTTAGGTAAACGCGGTACATTAACAGCAGCCAATGCCGAACAACGGATAATTGAAGAAAAATATGTCAGCAACTTTTTAAACCTGGAGATCTTCAACGATTGGAGAAGGACCGGCTACCCAACATTGGTAAAAGTGCCTAACGCGCTGTCTGATATTCCGCGCAGGTTACTATATCCTGAGGTTGAAATTATTTCGAATCCACAGCCGCAGGAGACCGCGAAACTTACGGATCGCGTGTGGTGGGATGCCCAATAATTATGATAATATAAAATAAGTATAAGATAATTTGCAGGTTTTATGAGCCTGATTCAAAAGTATCTTTGATGAGCATAATAACTGATACAATAATAAATATGAAATTTGACTGGAAAGGGGTTTTCCCGGCAGTAACTACAAAGTTTACTGAAAACGAAGAACTTGACTTTGAAGGATTTGACCTAAACCTTAAAGCACAACTTGAAGCAGGCGTTGACGGCGTAATTTTAGGCGGATCGTTAGGAGAAGCCAGCGTATTAACCGAAGACGAAAAATTTGCTTTATTAAAACACACATTAGCAGCGGTTGATCAAAAGATCCCGGTAATATTAAACATAGCCGAACAATCAACCCGTAAGGCTGTTGAGTTTGCCAAAAAAGCATACGAACTTGGCGCAGATGGCCTTATGGTATTGCCGCCAATGCGCTACAATGCCGATGAGGACGAAACAATTGCGTACATAGTTGCCATTGCCGAAAGCACACCGTTGCCAATCATGATCTACAATAATCCGGTTGATTATAAGATTGAGATAACACTTGATATGTTTGAGCGTTTAAAGGTGTATGATAACATCCAGGCTATTAAAGAATCAACCCGTGATATTATAAATACCACCAGGCTGATCAATCGTTTTGGCGACAGGTATAAAATATTTACCGGTGTTGACCCTATAGCTACCGAAAGTTTAATAATGGGCGCGCATGGCTGGGTTGCCGGTTTGGTTGATGCCTTCCCTAAAGAAACAGTTGCCATTTACCGCCTGGTTAAAGCCGGAAGGTTTGAAGAAGCGATTGCAATACATCGCTGGTTTTTACCGGTGCTGGAACTGGATATACACGCTAAACTGGTGCAGTACATTAAACTGGCCGAGGTAGCAACAGGTATCGGTACCGAAAAAGTAAGAGCGCCGCGTTTACCTTTAAAAGGTGCCGAGCGCGAAAAAGTGTTAAAAATTATTAATTCAGCATTAGCTGTTCGCCCCGAATTGCCTGAAGGCAGCTGGGGAAGATTAAATGATGTTGTTGCTTAATTAAAGCTAAATGATAAACGGTAATAATATAATAGCCTGTAATTATACAGAGGTTGGGGGGCAGGCGTTCACAGTAGTCGATCCCTCCACAGGCGAAAAGCTAAGCGGTGAATTTTATGAAGCCGGTACTTTAATTATTGACCAAACCTTAAATGCTGCTACTGCAGCATTTAAGGTTTATAAAAATACCCTGCCTGCCGCTAAGGCCAAATTTTTACGTGCCATAGCTGATGAGATTGCTGCCTTAGGAGATACGCTGATAAACAGGGCGATAGCCGAAAGCGGGTTACCGGTTGGAAGGATAACAGGCGAACTTGGCCGCACAACAGGCCAGCTGCGCATGTTTGCCGACCTGGTGGAAGAAGGATCGTGGGTTGATGCGGTTATTGATACCGCCCAGCCTGATCGCCAACCTATCCCAAGATCAGATATCCGCAGAATGCTGACGGCAATTGGCCCGGTAGTAGTATTTGGCGCGAGCAATTTCCCGCTGGCATTTTCAGTAGCCGGTGGCGATACCGCTTCGGCATTGGCTGCGGGTTGCCCGGTAATTGTTAAGGCCCACCCGGCGCATCCGGGTACCAGCGCGCTGGTTGGCGCGGCCATCAGCAAAGCGGCAAAAGAAACCGGTATGCCCAATGGTGTTTTCTCACTTTTGTTTGATAACGGTTACACCGTAGGCGCAGCACTGGTAAAGCACGAGCAAACCCAAGCCGTAGCTTTTACAGGTTCATACAAAGGCGGCATGGCGCTCATAAAACTGGCGCAGGAACGCAAATCGCTTATCCCGGTATTTACCGAGATGGGAAGTATTAATCCTGTTGTCCTGTTACCAGCCATATTAGAGGCACAGCCCGAAGAACTGGCGGCAAAATATGCAGGTTCAATTACATTAGGCGCTGGTCAGTTTTGTACTAACCCTGGTTTGATCCTCGCTGTAAGATCAGCCGGATTAGATCGTTTTATAACGGCACTAGGCGGTGCTATTGAGTTGGTGCCATCGGCAACCATGCTTACGCCGGGTATCTGGAAAAACTATGATACACTGGCTGAAGAAACACTTGCCGAAAGCGGCATCGAACTGATCGCAAAATCAAAAGCAATAAATACCGAAAAGGTAAATCAATCTGTAGCAACGGTTGCCACAGTATCGGCCAAAGCATTCATCGCCAACAAAAAATTCAGCGAAGAAATATTTGGCCCATGGTCGTTGGTTGTAGTGGCTGATGATATAGCAGAACTGGAACAGTTGATCGCTTCGCTTGAAGGGCAGCTTACCACAACCGTAATGGCGCAGAAGGAAGAGTTATCTCAATATACAAGTGTTTTAAACGCATTAACAGAAATATCCGGTCGCGTTATATTAAATGGCGTACCAACCGGTGTTGAGGTTTGCGCGGCAATGCAGCACGGCGGCCCGTTCCCGTCAACCAGCGATAGCAGGTTTACCTCAGTGGGTACCGGGGCAGTTTACCGTTTTGTAAGGCCCGTAGCCTGGCAGGATTGGGACGACAACCTGTTGCCGCCCGAATTGCAAAGTAATAACCCGCTGAACATTTGGCGGCAAGTAAATAATAACTGGACTAAAGAATAATATGGGCAGTAAAACTTTTTTTTGTATCGATGCGCATACCTGCGGTAACCCGGTAAGGTTAGT
>Ga0116227_10004320_pt1 | contig 30858 bp, 23 predicted proteins | sample S1TSphgellanicum_FD_89693 | JGI IMG/M metagenome (GOLD analysis project Ga0116227, IMG submission 89693) | Host-associated microbial communities from peat moss isolated from Minnesota, USA - S1T2_Fb - Sphagnum magellanicum MG | ecosystem: Host-associated > Plants > Peat moss > Unclassified... | reverse complement strand
TGTTTTTTAGCTTCTGCCTTTTTCTCCCCCATGCTTTTTGCCCAAAAAAAAAATTTTTTTTTTTTTTTTTTTGTTGGTTTTTTTAAAAAAAAAAAAAAAAAAGGAAGATTCGCACCTTTGAGCTTGTGGGAAGGTTGAGTGAGTGATTTTGGTTTAAAAAACAACAGGCTGATGTGGGGCATAAGAATCAATCCCTTTTGCATCAGATTCTCCCTTTACAGCCATCTCTCTTTCCATTTAGAACAAGCAAAAGAAAGTACCTGTGTTCTTTCAAAGACTCAATAATATCTCAAAATGCCCAGATGGTGATTTGCCTGTATTGTACTAGTCTACACATAGTGCTTCAAGCAAAAGAAAAGTACATGTTCTTTCAAAGACTCATAATATCTCAAGGTGACCAGATAGTGCTTTATCTCTATTGCCCTAGTCTACACATAGATAGTGCTTCCACCTTGTTAAGTAGTGGAACACATTTAGGAGCTAGTATTTATTATTTGTCAATTGGAGGGTGCCCTATAGTGGGGAATTAGGCTGCTAAACTTTTGTCTTCTAGTCTTGGAGCAAGTTATTCAACAATCATAGCATTTTGCAATTTCAGGACCTAGCATGCTAGGGTTTAGGGTTTAGGGTTATTTATTAAGTAATCACTTAAATTTCATGTTAAGTAAACCCATTAAAAAATTATATATTGAACTAGTTTCCGATTATGCAAATATCTTCATTGAACCATATTTTGTCCATAAGTGTTGATTTGGTTCAATTCTAATCTCATATGTGGGATATTATGAATTTTGTCAAGAATAAGAATATTATCTTCTTGCCCTCCCTTTTCTTTTCTTCAGCTCGTTAGTTCTTCTTAGATGTGGGTATTTATTCGTTTCATTGAAATTTCGTGGTGATATGCTCGAAATATATGAAGTTGATTAATTACTACATTGGTCCTCTTTTTTGGATTTTGTGTTTGGAAAAATGTTGATAGTTTAAACATTGAATAAGGCAATAAGGCATTATATTTCTATAAGAACGCAAGTACCCAATTTAATGTTCCATATCCATTTCTTCCATTTTACCATAGAAAGCCATTTGGGCCCCCATTTAAGTGGTCACAAGTCCTAGGGCCATTTGTTTTATTGTTTTGATGCTTTTGTAATTGTTTGATGGTAATGTTGCTTTTGGAATAATTGCCCTTTGCATCCCCTTGTCAACCCAACATAGAAATGGTGAAAATTGGACATATTTTATGTCCTAAAAGAATTACAACTAGATTACATTATTGGTGGCAAGTCCCATACACTATTCAACATGAAACACAAACATAAGATTACATTCATAAAATCATGTATAGGTATTATTGTTAAAGCAATTTATTGGATTATAATGAGAAGGGATTGTGGATTAATTTTGAAATCTACGAGTGATTGAGAATGGGACTTCACATTCAAGTCATGTTTAACTTTTTGACAAATTTGAATCATAAACTATTTTTCTTTGTTATTTAAAGAATTGAAATGAATGCATGGAATTGAATATTTGAAAAACATAATCAATATTGGAACTTTCCCAATATTTCAAAGGTTTTGATTTTTTGTTTTGATTAATTGATCAATTTAGTTCAACTTTTGTACATGAAGATCGGACAATGATCAAGGCAAGTATTCACCATACCAAATAACATAAATTTGGGTGAAATCTAAAGATATCAAATCTCTAGTTTGGATGCATGTTTCCATCTGAATGTAGATGCAAGCAAGTAAAATGGAACTTGAAAATCTGATCTGTGTGAACTTATGTGAACTAATTGCACTTGAACATATCCTACTTATTATATAATTTCATAATTTCATAATGCAATTGCGTACAAAACTTACATCTTTAATTTCATTATTCAATTATAAAATTATTAGTTTGATTATTACATTGAAATTTATAATGCCTTTTTAATTTCAAAATGTAAATTTTATTCCACTGATTTAAAATATATTTAATTTTAAATAATTTAGTTAAATTCTCATTTAATTAAAATATATAATGTTAAAATTTCCAAATGATAAAAAAATACATTATTTTTATATCTTTCTTTGGGAAAATTTTCAAGTACAATTTTTTATTTTTTTTATTTTTAAGAACCTCACAATGAAATTAATTTCACTTCTGAAATTATAAAATTAAAATTCACATGATTTTAGTTTTCTAAAGGAAGTGAAAGTTTCACTTTTTTAATCTCAATTTTTTTTTTAAAATTTAAGTTTCACACGTACATTGGATATATTTTATCTTTTTATGAAAAACTTAATAACAATTTTATTTTCCAATTTTTCACATGTCATTTTGTTATATTTCAAATTTGGTCCCTTATTTTTATTTTTGTGTGGATACTTTAAAGAAACAATGAAAACATGATAGTCACATTTACTTTCAATTTTTTTTGTAATGTATTTATTTTAATTATCATATTATTATTATGTTATTATAATATTGTCACATTGTCAAAAGTAGCATTATAATGATAATTATTGATTTCAAACAAATGAAAAGGATTCTATAATCATCTTAGATGTGATGTTATTAATGCAACAAACATGTTTTTTAATAGTATGTTGGCTTGAATAAATATTTTATGAAAGATTAGATAATTAATATTTTAATTGACCATGTGATTATTTGAATAAAAAAACACTTGATATGATTTGCATTGTGATTACATTGAATTGAAATAATTTATATCAAGAATGTGCATGGTCAATTAGACATAATATTTTATTTTTTAAAAATTTGCACCAAATACACATAAATTAGGATTTCATATTTATACATGTTTTAAACATGTTTTAAACAAATGACATCCATGTCTAAACAATATGAAGGTCTATGAAAAAACAAAATTCGAGAAATTACATTGGCCAAATCATAAAACTTTATGAGAAAGGTATTTATGAAAAAAACTTATCTACATCTATTGTAGATCATAGTGAATTTTAGCATTACACCAAAATCTACAATGGTTGTTGAATGAAAATATGAAGATAATTTCATGATTTTTATTTCATGGCTTGACCTACCATATACATGCATATTGGATTTAATTCCAATTTCATTATATGATTAGCTTTTAAAATATATGAATTTCATGCAAGGATGTTCTTGAAGTATGGTGACACCTTGTGATATTCTAGGTTTGCAAAATACAATTGAGATGTAAAGTGCAACCGAGGATACAACAAGTCTATGATTTTTAGGAATGACTTACATCATATGTATTACATTAGTGCAATGCCATGCCAAAATGTTTAAGGAAAACACGATACAAATGCAATTAGTTTGATGTAAGTAAGTTTTTTTTGGAAGTTAAAGCATGTTCACTATAATGATGCCCATTGTTTATTAATTTTGAAAAATGCTTGATTTTTCATTCATGGATCAAACTTCCTTTGACATATTGATTCAAAGACACAAGAAAGATTCTCACAAATCAGTAATTTATCACTATTCCTTGCCCACATTTTCATATAGTGTATTTTTCGTATTTTAATTTTCTTTGATTTAGTTTCTATAGATTCCATCTTTTCCAGGTTCATCGGAGTCATTCCGTATTGAATTTTCTCAACCATGTTGAATTTTCCTAAATTCCATGCTTTTCAGTTTCCTTAAATTCATGCATCAATCCACTTTACCAAACATGTTTTTTTTCCAACTTTCCTAATTTCAACTATTTAGGCTCCATCTTTCCAAACTTTCTCAAGTTCCACTTTTTCCAATTTCCATCACTTGTTCAACTTTGTCTACTTTTATTTGCTAAACTTCGTGAACCCATCCATTGTAAAACTTTTGAAATTTTCTAAAGCATTTTGCGTTCAACTTCCCGAAACCAGCTATTATGCAACTTTTGAAAGATATTACAACATTTTACACAAACTTGGCCAATGAAAGAGGTAAGATTTTAGAACATGGGTTATTGGGCGAAGATGAATAAGTCATAAAGTGCTCTCTATCAAAATTCGAACCATCATCCATGTGTCCTTTTGTTTGATGAATTTTAAACTCATGCAACATGTGTGTCTCATTGAAATCATTAAATATAAATAATTTTTCTTTCATAAAATTAAGTACCTTAGAGATTCTGGATAGAACTTTTCATCTTAATCACATTGTTCATTAATATTGTTTAGTATCACATTGAACTCATTGTACAAATTCTATGTACATTTTTCACATCTGGATGTATAATTTGTTCACATAATTCTACTTAATTCATTTGCTTAAATGCGAACTTCTTGTGCCATGACCTTACAACCCATGCACACACATACATATTTCATCCATCTGTTCATTAGCCAAGGAAGGGGTGCCCACATGAAAATAATCGTTGCTATTGAACCCAAAAAGTAATCTCGATGTGTATCAAAAAGTATCACAAGGAAGCAAAATGAAAAAAGTGACCAACATCTATTATTTTAAACTTTGCATCTGGAGCCATCCATCCCAAGGTGAAGAAGGTAGAAATGTTGTGCAATGTTTTGTGGAGAAACAACGCAAAAAAATAAATCAAAAATGTTGTAGCCACAATTGATAATTGGCAGAATTTTTCAAAATAATTAATTTTTTAAGAGGTCTAGCAGACTCAATACGAATTTTTCAAATTTTTGACAATAACAAATAAGTACGTTTAAGTTATTATTATTATTATTATTAGTTACTGATGTTATTGAGATGTGTCAATGGTTTGAAGACAAACCTTGAGTTTAATTTTGTGAAATTTCGACAACGTAACTTCAAGGTTCATTTTCTTTTGAGAAGCCAAGTTGAAAATGAATTAGTGCTGAATGTCAATTGTGCCTAAAGCTGCAATCGCATCTAATGCTCATTGGTAACCCAATGTTAGGAGAGGTGCAAATTTTGTAAGATTCACAGCAAAAAAAATTAACCAACATCAAATCCTATTATGAAACATTGCAAAAGAGGAAGAGGTATAATAACCCCACACCAACAACAAAGTTACAAACCTCATAAGGGAAAAATATGAAATATCACCAAACCTTGTGAAACTTTATTTATATAGCTACCAAGCCAGAGAGGACCTAATTAAACAAGGCAAATGTAAATAATAATAATAATAATAATATTTTTTTAAAAAATTAAATTTGAAAGACTAGAGATTGACAATTGGGATTTCAATGTTTTATTTATGAATTTTGTGATGCAGCTAAAGTTATGATCACTCATAGGAAGATTTAGCCAGATTTGGCTATAAACCATACATGGAATGCCAATCTTTAATAATTCTTCCATAATTTTTTAATTAATAATTGAAATGAAATATAAAAATTTAGAGATTCTTAATTTTTATTTATTTTTGGTTCACTTGTGATGATTAAAACCAAGACGTTTTTTTTTCTTAATTAAATTTTGTCAAGTAGCTGGCACTGGCAATTGTCCATGAGAGGAATGAGCCAAATTTGGCTAGAGGTCAAATATGATGATAGAAACTTTTTGGAATCCTGCCCAGTTCTTGGGGTGTACAAGAACTCATTTTGTCTCTGAAAAATCTGATTTCTAACCTTATTTCTTGCATCAAAATGTGGTGACTTTTGCATTTGTTTTCCCCAAAAGCCTTTTGAACAATGGATTTTTTGGGTCACCACCAGTGTTTTTTTTTTATTGGCGAATTTCTGCAAAAATTCAACCTGAAGAATGTGATTTCAACCAATACAAATGATTTTTCATGGGAAAAATGGTCCAAATTAGCCAAATTTCGAAAAGCAAAAAATTCAAATTGCCAGATTTCTACAATAAGTTCCAGGAGGTAGCTAAGAATATAGAAGGATCCTGGGTTTTTCTGCTTTCATATCTGACAGATAGCCAGAATTGGCTAAATTAGTTTCTGGATGGTTGCCACCTTGGCTACATCACAAAATCTTTTTTAAAAAAAACCCTGGTCACCACAGTGCGAAAATTCACCCTAAAAAGAAGAAGAAACTGAGTAAAACCCTAAAAAATCACTTAATTTTCAAAAAATTATTTTTCTTTTTGACAAAATTTGGACATAGTAAGGTTGAAGGGGATCTTAACTGGACTAACAACTACTTGTAACAAGTTGTCACAAGTGAGCAATGGCAATGGAGGCACTCAGAGGTGGGGGACGACAAGAGGTGACTAAGAGCATCTCCACCCCAAAACTCTAAAACAACTCCCCAAAACTCTAAAACAACTCCTTTGTTTTAAAATGGAATAGTGTTTCACGACCACTGTCCCGACCCACAACCGTCATAAAAGTCCCTTTAAACACTCAAAGACCATTTATGTCTTTACATAAATCTGGACGAGTAATAGTCACTGTCCAAATCCATAGTAGAAACAAGATTTTAAAGGGGTTAAATTGACCACTGCAAAATGGACATCAACACATGAGTGAGTGGAGCAGGATTTCCGCTATCCTGCTGCAAGATTTGATGAAAAGGGGTGTTTGCAGGTGTGGGGGTGGAGATATTCTAACTTCTAACCCCATTGCTACCCCTCAACTTAAGATGCTTGCCCCCCCTCAGGCTTTTCATGTTTTTGGTATTTGTCGTATATCTCAGCATGGGTTGTGCTCACCACACCGCGAGTAAATTGGTGCTGATTTTTTGTGTCTTCGTACATGATCAAATCTATGTGTGAGAAAACATGCTAGTTTTACATGGTCACCCTACTTTGAAAGATGGGATTTCAGGGCAGCAGTGCAGTCTGTTTGTTGTGGAATGGCGAGTCATAAACTGTTTAATACTTTATGTGTCAGCTAGCCATTGCTTTGGATGCTGATTTAAAAGCTGCAAAAGATATTAGTGCTATTTTTTGTACTAAGAGCATCTCCAGCGGTGCTCAATATGTGCCCAGGCGAAAATATTTTTCACATTCAAGCTGAGTTATGTACTCTTTTGGAACCCCACCAATAAAACTGAAACTGGGGCAGCAAATAGGTGGGGGGACTACTAGTAACAAACCACCTGGAGCAATCATTGTGATGGGCCAATCAGAAACACTGAGCAGCAGTTAAATCATATTTATTACACGCTTTTTGGCTGGTGGACAGCGCTGCCGAGCCTTTTACCAGCCACGGCAACCTGTGCAATTATGCTGAGCCAAAACCATTTTCCTGAGTCAAACCGGCATATATGTTGGGATATACTGTATTCATCCATTTTACTATGCAGTATCACATACTGAGCACTGCTGGAGATGCTCTAAGTTAGAGTTCACAAGTGTAGAGTCCTTGACTCCTTGTGTTTGGAGTTTAGAGTTGAGCGAGTTTACAAGTCAGAGTTCTTTGGGGCAATTTGTAAATTCTTAAGGAAGTTCTTCCATGTAGGTACATTAGCTCCACATTTGAGTGCACCCACAAAAGATTTTTTTTTTTTAAAGGCGGAAAATTAGCCCACCCCCTCCCCCCGCTAAAAGACAAACCCAATTGGGCCTGGCTACAAATCCAATGGGTAGTCACCATTGAATAATTTAGGGTCCCCTTCACACTCATACGTGAGGGTGAATGTATGGGATTTTGGGATATTTATCATGGTATTAACACGAGTGCTGATTCACCAGGTAATAAGTTTTGTCAAGTATGTTTTTTTTTTTTTTTTTGTAAAGAACACGAGAATCACGAGAACAAAGGCTAAAGGAAAAATCTATTTTCTTTCTTTGGACTCAGGTGTGAATGTAAATAGGGATGTGAGAATGACAGAGTGACAGAGTCGGGCTGGTGATTTGTCATGTTTCACACATACGGGATCAAAGCTGTAACCTGGCCAATAGCACATGCTTGTTGTCTAGTGTGTCTCGAGACTCAACAACAAAAGCTTGGGCCTTACTTACACAAATGGTTTTTTTGGGGGGACCCACTTCACTTGCCATCGTAAGTACCCCACATACACTACCTCCTCCTAACAAATTGTCAGGCCTCTTCCGCAAAATCTCACTTTTTTTTGTCGCATTGGTGTTGGAAAAGGTCAAGAAAGCTCGTCCTTTGCAACAAGTGGCCACAATCAAGCCTCGTCATGTCTTTTACACCCCGCCCCCCCCTTCCCCTCCCCTCCCCTCCCAGCCTTCCTCCCTCTAAAGTCTCTTTGCAAGATGATGTCAATGGGGACCCATACACAAGAAACTCCCAAAATAGGAAGCCAGGTGAGCAATGGAATGGAATGAATGTAATATCCTAAAGCAACATGAGAAATACATCACACTGAAAAGTCTCAACATAACAACGTGATGTATATTGAAGAAAATAAAAAACTATTGTTCACAATCAAAAAGTGAATGGTCTTTATAGGGGCACGGGGACGCGACAATGATCCTTAGGGGGATGAGACGGTCCTTTGATATAATGGCATGTTTAATAATTTGTCACAATTTCAGCATCCACATGGCCAAATGTGTGTGTGTGTGTGTGTGTGTGTTTTTTTTTTTGGCCCCCCAATTTGTGATGTAGCTGAAGTGGTTATCGTCTACAAGAACATTTTGTCAAATTTGTCCATGAACAAGATTTGAGAGCCAAAGCATCTAAGCATCCTTCTATATTGTTCACTTATTTATTGGCCATGCCTACGAAGGCAAGGATCTTGTGTATAGATTCATTATAGTGTAGTAGCTTAATGGATTTCGGCCCCTAGGTAATAATAGGTCTATTTTTATATGAGGATTTTTGAAAGATGATATTTTGGCTTGTTTTGAAACTTGACTTTACTTGTAGAGTTATAATATCTTGAAGGATTTTGGTTTAGGGTGGTTTTAGAAGACTTTTTGAGGATTATATTTTTTGGATGGTGAAATATTTGAGCTTTCATAATTCTTATTTTTTTGCCTTAAGATACTTTTTAGTGTAAATGGCAAGGCCAGAGTGTGACACACCCTGTGTTATGGATATATGAGAAACTCTAACCTTATGTTTTCATTAAATGGGTTTAGGGTTTAAATGTCAAATCCACAGTTCCCAGGTAAAAAAAAATTGCAAAAATTCACTTAAACAGAAAGTTGCTATGCATATCTTCCATGTTTTGTGTACTTATCAAATTTTCATGTTTGAAAATAGTTGGACAAAGATTCAACATATAATGGGGGATTATATGATGTCGAAGAATGTCAAATGCAATGACCGTACAAATGCCAGCTCCAAGAAAAGGTTATGGCTATGAGGATAAAAGAATAATTTCTTAATCGTTCAAGCTTTAGTTAATTAACAATTACCTACTAACATAATATTAACCACAATGACATATTATTATACAAGAATCATTGGGTTTGCCTAATGCCTATTCAACATAGCCAACAACAAGAATGACTTTCATAGGTGGGAGCCAAATGATGCAATTTTTTCATTTCCATTTCATCAAAGTCAAGGTAAAGAAGGTCATTCTGGTGGGATTGAAGATGTACAAAAACTTGAAAAACACAATTTCTTGCTATTGCTAAAGCAAAAAGATCAACAACATATGATACGTTTGGTGTGAGTATATTGAAGAGCATACTAATCGTGTATGAACCGGGGCAATGTCGGCCCTATGCCACACTACTAGTCTAGTATGGGACCTGGGGTAATATCAAGTAAATACTTGCCCTTATACCCCTAATAACACCAGGTTTATACCAGTGTTGTGAGGGTATTTGGTTTCCAATGTTAAAATCGAAGGTTTGGGGTCAAGCTTTTGTGACTTGAACCTGAGCTCACATACTTTTTTTTGGAACTGGGTATTGAAACTAGTCTTTCAAACCGTGAAAAAACACTCTTGAAAAAGAGGGGCAAGTTCTTTAAGTAAGCAAAACTGATTTGCTTTGAAAACTTGTTAAGTAAGCTCAATTTCAGAGTTTAAAAATATTAGTTTTTATTAGTTCTTGAACTCCATACCAATATAGGCCTCGATTTCACTTTCATATAAAACTTTTTATCTATACAATAAATTTTAGCTTAAGAAAATTTATTTGTAACCTCCACGTTCAGAACTGGGCTGTGTTCTGAACCGACGAGCCAGTAGGTTCTTGAATTTGGAAAAAATCTGTGAGAACCAAAACTGCAAGGCTCTTTAAATGAGAAGAAGGGGGCTCAAACCCGCTGCCCAAACACTCTCCAATTTGCGTTAAAAAGAATCAAAACCAAGACCCGAGATTCTCTTAAGAAAGAAAGAAAAGAAGAATTGCACAACAACACTGGTGTTCACCTGAGATATATGCCAGGCAAAAAATCAGCCTTGGAACTGATTCCAGAACCAGACTGGTATGAAAGGCTTTTTGAACATGCACCCAAAACCAGTACATGCCAGGTGTGAACAATGATTTTTTCTCAGAAAAAAAGCCTGGTACTAGGACCAGTATGGTGTGCCCAAAAGCTGAAACCAGTCCAACATTTAGAAGAGAGGATCTCAAAATTCAAAAACATGTGCATAGCTAATAGGCACACACCTAGTAAGGATGTACAAACCCTAAGGGTGATGATATCACATCTTAGCATTTGGGTACACCACCAAAAAGTCTGTTGCATGCAATGAGGAGGTACTTTTTTTTTGGGGGTTCTCTCTCTGCCCATAGGAGAGAGAGAGAGAGATAATGCATCGGTGCAAGGTTTTGGCACAAACTTGATCTTATGTGTGAGTGACAATTGGAGTATTATGTTTGCATATGATGCATGGGCATGTTTCATAGACTTGCCTGCATGTATGTAGATGAGAAGTTTTTAATCCAGTCAGGGATGCTTTTAGTTTGAAGTTGGGGCCAGGGTGGTGAACTAGCACTCACATGAGCGCATTTGTCTTTTTGAGTGAGGTTTCTTATTAAGCCCAAAAAATTGTTAGATTTGAAGTCAGAGAACCCCTGATTAAATAGGGGATATTTGCAATTTTTAGAAATAATTAAAATATATTTTGGGATTTTTACCATTGTACCAATGTGAGTTCTGGTTCACCCAAGACTGGAGTCTGAACCTGCCATGAAGGGTAGAAACTTGAAGCCCTCAAGCCCGCTGTAAACGAGGTCAATAAGTCTGATATTACGGGCAAAGTTCAAAACGGTCAAATATTTAAGCGCATTCATAACATTTTACAATACTAGAAATGTTATGAAAATTTTAAGCACTAACAAGGGCACATCAATGAAGCAAATTCGATGAAACAGCAACAACTAGTACCAAAGAGAAAGTGGCTATAAACTAGAGAATCTAGCTCAATTTGAAAAATTATTAAAAGTAGTTTTTAAAAATTCAATTTGGTGTTTTTTTGATAAGTAGGTGAAAAGCATTACAAAATAGCATAAGGAGTTCAACAAACATTACAACGATATAATGAACTACAAAATATTATAGCTATTCTTGGATTCGATGAATTATGGAAAGAGGATCGTTTTAACCGTAGCAAGAGCACAAAAAGTTGAACATTTCTTATTACAACCTTTTTTTGTCATGGGGGTTTTTATAAGTTCATCGGGTAAATATGTTAGTCTTATAGAAATGATTAAAGGTTTTCAAATTATCCTTTCGGGAAAATTAGATGGTCTTCTTGATCGTGCTTTTTATTTGGTAGGTAATGTTGATGAAGTCATCGTGAAGGCTGCAACTTCACAAGTGGAAAGTTAATATACAGAATTGACTTTAAATCTTTGTGTAATGGTTCTTGATTGAATTGTTTGAAATTTTAAAGTTCAAGAAATTATTCTATATACTAGTAGTGATCAAATTGGTGTATTACCTAACCATGCACCACTTCTCATGGTCTTGCATATAGGAATCTTGAAAATAAAAATTAATGTACAATGCTTTACTATGGCATTGATGGGAGGTTTTGCCTTTATAGATAATAACTAGATGATTATACTAGTAAATGAGGTGGAGAAAGCTATTGAAATAAATCCACAAGAGGTTCAAGATACTTGATAGCCCTAATAAGGTTCTTTGTTTTGCATTGAATTAAACCACATGCTTTGATCCACCACTTGTGTGGGCCTATGTCAACTCCTTTGAATTTCATTTTTGTGTACATACTCCCTAGGTGGGATCCTTAATGTGTTAACTACAACCTTACATAGGTCGATATGCACAATGCTTTGTATCCATCGTTTATGGCTAGGACTATTAAGATATTTAATTTTATTTGATCCCTTAGCTTTTGTTTCTCAATGTCAACCCAATGGAATGTCTTTGTCCTTGGTGTTTTCTCTAATCTCCATGTATTTCATGGTTCCACCAAAAATTCCTTCTTCCCCTACCATATTCTAGCTCGGTAGTTTCCACTGCCTATACAAGGTTAAGCCTTGAGATTTGATGGCGGAGTTAAAAAACCACCTACAAATGTTTTATGCCCAATCATTTTGGATAACACTTACATCTTCTTGTCTTAAGCATAGAGTTAGTCGGTGTTTTTTCCTTAGATAATGTCATCGTTATTTCTTTGGGTAAAGGAATTTATGATGTATGGGCTTTCTACTTCCATGTGGCATTGCTCTATTAAGCTTTCACCTATTGAAGAAAATTCCCCACTTCTATTTCTTATAGGAATTTGGGTTGTGTCTCAATCCCAATGTGGCTGATCATCCTTTCAAACCAACTATTGATCATTGCCTTAGTAAAAGCCATTATCTCACCAACTAACTAATCAAATGCAAATGTTTCCTTGGGCAAATTCCTCTTTTTGCTCCTCAACCTAATTTGGACCTCAGATCCACATCTAAAGCAAGCTTTTAAACCTACCATGGAAGGTTTTCGAGGCATGAAAAATCATTCGTGGGTGTTGAAAATGTATTTATTTCAACAAAGATTAACATTAATGATATAATCAAAAATCAATATTCATTGCTAGGTGTCCACACCATTGGCCTACTATGATTATCGATGAAATTAATGTTGGTCCAAAAAACAATCTTTCATAAATCAGTTTTTGGATTAACACTAATCCTTTCGCATTTTTGTACACCTTCTCTCTCACTACATTTTTTTTTGACATAAGCAATAAGATAAATGATTGATGTGTACAAACAACATCACTGTTAAACAAAGGACAATCTCCTTATGTCGCTTAACAATTGTGTATGCAACATGGTGTGTACATATAGGCACTCCTATTGTAATCATGTGTGTGTGTGTTTGGATGTGTGTTTTGGAGGCCTAACATCATTGTACTTTGTGTGCAAAAGCCCAAAAGGAAAAGGGAGAAGGAGGTGGGGAGGGGTGGGGAATCCTCATCACTCATCACAAATACCAACACACACAAATACCTATCAAGTGCACCCCCATTCTCAGGTGCTTCTGAAACTTGCATGTGTTGTGCGAAGACCCTCGTAGTATTATGGTTGCTGGACCCTTTACTCCCCCCCTCTCTCCTCCATATTTTCTCCATCTTCTTTTTTTGTTTTTCTTTTTGTCTTGTCAAACTTACAGCCTTTTTGAAAGTTCATTTTAATATAATGAATTTGTGTACATATAAAATGTTGAAAGAAACAAAAAAATTAATACCTTTTTCGGGTTTTTTTAAAAATATTTTTTAAAAAAATTCACTCTGGAAATAATAAAACTTAAGAAAACTGGCCCTGATATCCAATGAGTGAAAACCAATAGTTTGAAAATTGGGTGAAATTAATTTTCTCAAACTTTTGAAACCCTACCCCAATCTTTTGAAGATGAAGAAAAAATAATAAGTGAAATAAACAAGGAAAAATTTACATGTTTTTTGAAAAATTCAAACTTGACAATTTTTAGAAAACATAGAAAACAGCCCAACATTAGTTTAAATCATTGTTGGGAGAACATCTAATTTGGCATGTGAAAATTATCAACTTCAGTTTTAGTTAGGAAAAACCAAGGTCAAGTTTTATTTTTCAAAGATCTAGATCTAAAATTAGATTCCATTTATATGTGGAACCCTGACTATATACATTTAAAACTTGGATTGGAGGTTCTTCATAAAAACATTTATTAGCCATTCAACACAAGTTTAAACTTCAGATGTCACAAATATAATAATGGGTCTTTAAAAAAATTATGTCTTTGTAATCATGGTTTATTATTATGAATGTTAATTGAGAAAAAACCGACCCTTGCCTATTTGTACACACCATGTTGCATACACAATTGTTAAGCGACCCGTTATTGATTGCTCATGACTTGTTTCACCACTTTTGAGGTGGTTTTGCTGAGCATTGTGTGTGCACAGTGTTTATTTTGAGGAATTTTCTTTTGGAGCCAATTCAAGTGGTCATCATCCTTAGGAAGATGTAGAAACATTGGCAATGATCCCTATGAAGATTTTAGCCACATCTGGGCTATGAATCAAAAATGAAATATAAATTGTTAATCATCTTTTCATATATTTGGCTATGTAATAAAAAACAAATACAGGAATCCAATGATTTTTACTATTTTTTTCCTCACTTTTGGTGGTGATCCAAAACCTCCAAAAACACTTGAATTTTCAACTTTTTATTTTTCATTTCGCCAGTTTAAAAGAAAAAAAAAAGGCTGTGTGGGCATCAACTTTAGAGCACACCTGCTGGTACATTTTGATTTCATGAAAGTGGTGAAATTTTTTTTTTGAAAAGATACATTTTATGTGTCAAAATCCTTTTTTTCCCAACTTTTTTCTCTTTTTTCTTTTTTTGGCCAAAGTAATAAAGATTCGCCACCCCAAAAGTTCACTAGGCATAAACTGGAGGTGCTTTTGTTTCTTCTTTTATTTTAATATTCCAATTCTTCCCCTATTACAAAATCCAATGCAAAAAAAAAATCATTTAAAAAAAGACGCAACCCATGTAGATTATGATGAAGTAAGTATTCATCAAATATATTGAGAATTGAACATTTTTCAAAACTATTTATATTTGCGGATTCTTTCTCCACAATGTTAGATGTGTGAAGATTTTAACCATAGAATAATTTGGAAATCTTTTGGAATAATTTAGAATACTTTATTTCTCAATATGGAATTTTCAAATTTAATTAATTATCCAATAGACATACATGGTTGAAGCTATCCTTATAGCATAGAAGTTCCTTCTACAAACCCTAAACCCTAAACCCTTGCATAGATTGTTTAGGGTTTAGGGTTTGTAGCAACAGTCGAAGTAATAACACAAGTTTTAATTCATTGCAAAGCTTTGAAAGTAAGATTACAATGACATAGGTTACAACTTTTTCTATTCATCGGAGTGAAAGGTAATAACATTGATCTACAAACTTTTGTGCAATATTAGAAGGGAAAGGTGTCAAGGAAAAGATGAAGATACGAAGTTGTGTTAAAACATGGCCATATTAAAAGTGTTGTAACACTTGGTTGTAAAATAATAAGACTTTGGATTGATTTTTGTTTCAAGTACTTCTCAATGGTTATTCTTCAAAATAATAACAATCATAAGAAGATTTGCGAATTTATGTTAATAGAATATGATGTTTAGTGATTTTCATTTATGTGGAATTCATCCTTAAACGTCAAGTCAAACCAATTTGGTCCACCTTTTAGTGTATTTTTTGGCTTTTTGCGATGTTTAGGGGTAAATGTAAATGGATCGAAGTTAGACATGTGTGGTCAAACATATTTCCCTATTTTTTTTTGAAATAACAAGAATCATTAAAAGAGTTTGTTTAATGTATCAAAAAGTTAAAACCTATCTAGGCAATATAACAAGTGATTTTCAAGACTCGTATTTGAGAACAGATCCTTATGCATAAATAGGTGGATATTTATCTTTAAAAATGAACTCAAGTAAATTGGTGATTGAAGTTATTATTTTAAGAGTGAAATTAATAATAGATGGGTCTAAATTCTTTTAAAAAAATTTGATACTGGTATTTTGTATGGTTAAAAAGCCAAAAAAAAAAACTTATCCAACCCATAATGGGAAAAAAATAAATAATAATAACAACAGGCCAACACTGGTTAATACAAAAGAGTCAGAGCATTTTTGTGGGTGCATTGCACAACATGTTTTGAATGAAGATTACTATAGACTTGTTCAAAAGCTCAAGAAAATGGCTTTGGCTCAATAGTTTTGTTTGAGCCCAAAGGGAGCTCTTAGGAGTTTTTTTTTTCCCCATATTTGTGATGTAGCTGAATTGGCGATCATTCACAATGTAATTTAATCAAATTTGGCTATAAGTGAGATAGGAAAAATTGAAAAAATTTTGTGATTCCTTCACATTTTTGGCTACATGCTAGAACCCAATAGAGAAATCTGGAGATATTGCAAAAAAAAAAGAGTAAAAATTTGGCGACTAATTGTTTTTAAAACACAAATTGTTAGCCATTTTGGGAAAAGGAAAAGAGCCAACTCGCTAAATTTAGCCATAGAAAAAAAAAAGGCTGCCCGCCCGTGTGTACGAGAGATTAGGAAAGAATGAGAATTTGTTACTTACGGGCGTGAGCGAGGGGAGCGAAGAACTCTCGTCGTCGACGGTGGTTGCCATCGCTGTCGCTCGTTTAGCCGCGCCACAGTTTTCGCGGATTCCGTGCCCGATTAAGGCGGAGAGTGAGACGATGATCAAGCAGGAGCAGTAGCAGCAGGCATCATTAAATGCGAGGAGCCAGAAAATCCAAAAAATCCGCGGGACCAACAATTTATTAGAGCAGCCCCACCAGGGGCTCAGTGCGGGACTCTGCAAAACAAAAATTCTCACATCCAAGTTTAGTTATTTACTTCTCTGCAACCCCGCCCATAAAACTGAAATTGGGACTGCAAATAGGTGGCGCCGACTGATACAGGAGCATAATTTTTTACAACGCTGTTTGGCACCTTTTTTTTTTCTCTTTTTTTTGGTTCTTCCTTTTTTGTCCTTTTTTCGCTTTGCGATTTCATCGTCTTCTTTATCCTCCTGCATTTCTCGCTTCCGGTCTCTGGAATCTCCCCCCCGCGCCCCCCATCTCTCTCTCTCTTTCTTTTCTTTTGCTTTTCAACGATTTTTCCCCTTTATCTTGCTGTTGCTGTTTGTCTTCCTCCTCCTCTCTCTCTCTCTCTCTTTCTCTCTCTACTCTTCCAGTTACCATCACCTCCTTATCGAGTTCATCTTTCTCTCGTGGAACAAGAAATTGCGTTTTTGGTTCCTTCGTCGAGGCAGCAAGTTGCTTCGGGATTTCTCAATGATGATGTTGCCAGTTGAGTTTTGATCACCGGAAAGAAAAAGAAAGCCTCCAATTCAAGGTGCTTTTTCTTGCTCGGAAGTTCTTCCCTGTTTTGTTCTCCTTCAAACATTGTCATTTAGACCTGCATTGCAATCATCTTTTTCCTGCTTGTGATTTGTCGTCGTCATTTTGGTTCTGATTCATGACTGTGATGTTTGCTCCTTCTTCGTTCTGTTTATTTTTCCTATTTCTTCTTCAATCTCTCTACATTATTGTGTGCATTTTTCTCTCCTTGCGCTCTTCCTCTGTTATCCGCTCCTCTTTATTAGTGTTTCTCTTTCCTTCTACTTCGCGTTTGTTTTGTTTTGCTCCGTAAGCAGCAGCAGATTTGTGACGCAACAAGAAGGCAAGGGAGCTGGAATCCTTTTAGTTTTTTACACTAGTCTCCACTGTTCTTTCCGGTGCGTGTTCCCGCCAATTTTTCCTATGTGTGTGGTACATGGAGCTTGGACAGATGTCGCAATCAGCAATGCGACAACCTCCATTGTCAATTCTTCTCTCTTTTCCGCTGTTTCCGTCGCTGATGGATCCGTTGTTACGTACCCGGGACATCATCTTTTGTTTTATCATTTTGTCTCAGCTCGTGAGCGCATTCCGTTTGTAGGGAGGGAGTGCCAAGACGCGCAAATGTACGCATCTGTGTGAGCCGGCGCTGAGTTTTTCGTACCTGTTCCATACACACTCTTCTGACAGGCAGTCTGTACCGCACTACTTGCTCCAGCTTCTTCCTCTTCAAACGTAGGCCGACTTTATATCAGCAGACTCCATCATCATCATCATCAGAAGAAATCTCTCTTTTCTGCGCGCGCTCGTATTCTTATTACAAAATAGCGCCTTTTCACGAAATATCACAAAGTGCGTCGTCACCAAAAAGGAATTGACTACGCATATTCCTCCTCCTTTTGGCGATGAAGCTGATCGCGAAGGTGTCCGCTCGAAGCTTCTTACTTGGAGTGTGGTCCAGCGAGGAAGTAGTAGGATGTAAGTCCTAATAGTCCATAAAATCTTCTTCTTCTTCTCTGCTGCTGTTTTTTCCTTTGCGGGTGAGATGTCTCAAGGTCTTCTCCAGGAGTAGTAGTAGCGAGCAGCAGCTCTGTAAGCCTTTGTTGTGCTCTGACAAATGACTGTGGAGAAACTGTAATAAGATTTGGGTTCTCGACAGCTTCATTTTTCTCACCCTTCTATATCCGTCTCTCTCTCTCCCCTCCCATCTGCCACTTTTATGTATGTTGGAGTGTGTGGTCTGCTGCTACAAAGTTTTGTTTTCTGGTACAGTCTCCTTTACAGAGTAAGTACAGCAGGAGGATGCGAAGGCTGCTGGGGAATTGATGAGCCTCATCATCTGTTTCGAAAAGTCTTTGATTTCCATATCTATCTTTCTGTCTTATCTTTTCCGTTGGGTATCTGCTGCTATGACTGACTGCTGGTCTGGTCTCATACCAATATCTTTTTTTGGCTGCTGCAGTTGCCTCCTTCACATAGTAAAACCCATTGCATAGTTGAAGGCGCCGAAAATTCAAAATGAGAGTTGCTGTGGTTGGAGTGGGTGTGGCCGGTCTTGTAGCTGCACGCACTCTGGCTCTGGCTGGGGTGGATATTGTGCTGTATGAAAAGGAAGATTACATTGGTGGACATTCCCGCACTGTCCACCATGAAGGCATTGGTCTTGATACAGGTTTCATGGTCTTCAACAGGGTATGAGAGAGTATCATTTCCGGCTTCTATCAAATTGTTTCTTTGATGTCTGTGAACCCCCCCCCCTCAGATTTCTGTTGAAAACTCCACATTCGTTCATCATTTTGTGTCTGACATAGCATTCTGTGGTTTTTTAGGTCACATACCCCAATATGATCAAGTACTTTGAAGAAGTTGGGGTGGAGATGGAGACCTCAGATATGTCATTTTCAGTTAGCTTGAATTCGGGAAAGGGTTGTGAGTGGGGCAGCAGAAGCCTTGGAGGGCTCTTTGCACAAAAGCGCAATATTTTGAATCCGTATTTCTACCAAATGATCCGTGAAATAGTAAAGTTCAAAGATGATGTGCTTAGGTACCTTTCCGTCTGTCAAGCTACTCAGCACTCTCCTCAATTGCACTCTATGTCTGACTGAGACTACATATTCTACATTCATCTCTCTTGAGAAACAAAAGTTGCACCCTTCAGATTTGAGATTTCTTGAATGTTACTATTTTTGTCAGGACTACATTTGTCATGTATGTTGGCTGACACTGCGAAAACATGAATGTTAGGTATTTGGAAAATCTGGAAGAAGGAGATGGTCATTCTGAAAGAAAGATTGAGACTCTGGGGGAATTTTTAGACTCGCACAAATACTCACAGAAATTCCGTGAGTGCTACTTGGTATGTTCAGTTAACCCCAACTTTCCTGGTTTGTTATGAATCTTATCTGCAAGTGCACTGTCGGAAGTTGCATGGGGAAATTTTCCTCTTAGCTAGGATTGATAGGGCAGTTTCTGGGATGGTTTATGATGCTGGGAGTCAGATACCTGTTTGTGCATCCATATGGTCATGCCCATCAGAGGTCGTACTTGGGTTTTCGGCTGCATCTATTCTCACATTCTGCCGGAATCACCACCTCCTTCAGGTATTATTCTTTGTCCTGTGTCATGTCAGTGGCTCAAAAACATTGTTAGGAAAATTCTATTTGTTCTTTCTTCACTGTTGAGGATCCTTATCTAGCTTTTTCTGAAGGCATTTTGATGTGATCTTGCAGAACATGGCCATTAAAGATATCTGAGGATTGCAGTGTTGTATTAATTGTCACCTGGCTGATGCAGTTGTTTGGCCGCCCACAGTGGCTTACGGTCAAGGGCCGCTCTGAAACATATGTATCAAAGGTTGGAACTGGGCACTTTCTTGTTCCCATTCTATGTATTTCATGTTGCCTATGCATGTGTCCTGGAGAATGGGTCATTAAATCGACTCAGTTGTTTTGAAGATGGGATGGGATGGTCTTGACTTTTAAAACTGATTCATCTCTGGTTGCAGATTATTGCAGATCTGAAAGCAGTAGGCTCACAAATTCTGACTGGAACTGCTGTTACTCACATCACCACTACATCTCAAGGTATGTCACTTGTAACACAAATGGAAGCTCACTCTTCGTTGTGCAGGAGTATGGGTTTTGGAAGTCCAACTGCTTTGGAAATCAGAGGTTTGTATCCAATCTTAAATGCTGGGACTTAAGGGCTTTTGAGACCTTTGGGGGGAGGACTCAGGAAACCATGGTATTTAGTCATGCAACTATAATGTATCCAGCCACGTCAGGGATGCAGCAGCTGAAAAGACTCTCAAGCTTGTCTGACCAATGTAAAAATTCAGTAAGAGTCTATACACAGCACAGTGCACATATGGTCCGTTGTGAGAGATTCAGTCTACTCACAACATTGCTTTGGAGTGAACTTCAATCATCAATTATGTATCTCTGTCCTTACAGTGGGCCTCATGAGCCCCAATCTTCTCTTATATGGTCTCTATTCCACTGTGGTCCTTGCTCTGAGCCAGACTCCTGTATCTATTGCAGCTCAGGGCCTCTCAAACTATCATGGGTTGCTCTGTCAGACTTGTGACAGCATTTGATTTGGCTTTAACTCCCACAAAGTTGAAGTCCTGGGAACTCAGGAACAGTAACATAGACTAGATTGAATTTTTTGGGGGAAACTCTTATTAGTTGGGTTTATCAGACCTGTAGGAATTTATGTTAACACTATTCAGAACAGATTACTCTCAGTTGTCAGATGGAACTTGGCTCTGATGGCCGCCAGTTTGGGCATGCACCCATGCTTCTTTGCAAAATTAGTGATATAATATCACTTGACTGCAGGCATTCAAGTAGAGGATGAGAATGGTGGAGTTCAGATGTTTGATAAGTGCCTTGTGGGTGCACATGCACCTGATGCCCTGCAAATGCTGGGAGATGAGGCAACATTTGATGAACGTTGCATTCTTGGTGCTTTCCAATACAGTGCTAGGTACATTGATCATTGCAAGGGGGTAGCTATGAATTAGTTATCCTGCTGGTTGCTATTTTCATGCTTCTCAGATTCACAGATTATTGGTGGATATTCAAACTTATCAACAAAGTAATCTTTCCTGATCTCTTGTGTTCTAATAGTGTCTACTTTTCATACCGTTTCCTCAGTCTATATGGGCCATCATTACATGCTCATTTACTGCTTGGTTGGGTTCTTGTAGTGAAATATATCTCCACCGGGATACGGAGCTGATGCCCAAGAACCCAGCAGCATGGACTGCATGGAACTTCTTAGGTGACATCAACGGTCATGTGTGTGTGACATATTGGCTCAATCTTCTTCAGGTCAGGAGTGTTTGGAAGCAAGCCACCTCTACTCATCACCATTCCTTGTTCCCAGTTAGTGGGGGTGTGACTGAGCTTGAGTGGCCATGCCAGATCTGATCTGAACTTTGAAGTCAATTACCCTTGGCTGAAAATAGTCTTGGGATGTGTGACTTCCCAAGATAGCAGTGCCACAAAGACCTATAAGCTGACCTTGAAGGGGGGCAACACCCTAGTGATGCCATGGAAGGGTGTCTCAGTCATACTCTCTCTGCACATCTTACCACCAAATTTTTTACCCCCTTATTCACATTGCACTAAGCACACCAAGTATTTCTTGGTCTCATGGAGCAATTGAGTATCTTGTGCATGGCAGACTGAAAAGTCCAGTCCTGCATTGAGTACTTGTCCTTTGGTTTGTGCTGTCTGTAAGATGTTGATTATTGTTTTTCTTCACAGAATCTGAAGATCAAAGGGCTGCCTTATCTTATCACTCTGAATCCATCCCAAGAGCCAAAGCATATTGTGGATAAGTGGTACACAAGTCATCCAGTACCTTCTCCTGCAGCAGCTGCAGCAGCAAAGCAATTTGATAGAATTCAGGGAAAACGGGGCATCTGGTTTTGTGGAGCCTATCAAGGTAGATAACACACTGCAATTCTTTGCATTAAAATCAGGAAGTTGCCAAAGTCGGCGAAACAATCAAAACTTTTCATACCTGAGTGAGACAACAGTCTGCATTGCAGTGGTCCTTGGTGGGCAATCTGCCACATTATTTTGCACAAGTATAATATTCTCTACTGGTTCTATTTTCTTATCCTTGTTCAATTATTTCACTGAATTTGATTCTTGTTGTGGTGACTGCTTGTATGGTTTCAGGATATGGATTTCATGAAGATGGTTTTAAGGTACAGTCCAGAATTCTCTTCTAGTCTGCTGGATAGTCTATAGAAGATGCTGGAACTGAGTGGAATCTTGAATATCTAGCCTACGTGCTAAAAACCCACTTACTGAACTGTATGCTTGATGATGGTTGCAGGCAGGGCTAGAAGCAGCAAATGGGTTGCTGGGTGCAGAGTTCATGCCACTGCCTCTTGTGCCACAAATGTTACCAACATACTTAGAGTCAATCTCCCGGTTGGTTGTCATCAGGTTTCTCAGGAAGTTTGTGTGCACTGGAGAAATTCAGTAAGTTTCCATCTTCTATATTAGATCCTGTAGGAAAATGGCAGAAAATTGGAAGTTTTCCACCATGATTTTCTGAAGGTTTAAAAATCATATGGATATGTATGGTCACATTGTGGAAGTCATGATTGTTGTTTGGCTCATGTTTTGTGGTGGGATGTAAATCTTCAGATTGCTGGAATCTGGTGGAACTATATTCAACTGCATTGGTGATGAGAAGGGATGCGCTCTGAGTTGTAAACTGCGCATCATTCGTCCTGCCTTTTATTGGAAGGTCAGAACATGCCACCTTATATACTAGAATCATGGGCCAGGTTTACCTACAGGATTAATGTTTCGCTTGGAAGTAGTGTTGTCCCCAATTGTTGACAGCTCCTAGAGGGATTCTTCACATAATGGTGCATGGAAGCCCAATTGAAATGTTCAATGTGGCCTGTTGGAAGGACAGATTGCCACGAGGCAAGACTTGGGGTTGGCTGATGCTTATGTGGACGGAGACTTCACTTGTGTTGATGAACAAGATGGGCTTCTTAGTTTCCTGCGGGTATGGATTGCAGTATACTTCTGAAAATGACATCTATAAAAAAGTTGCTGATGTCTTGGTAAATGTAGACCATGCTGGACGTGGGTATCCTTTATGGAGATGGTTTACATTTCTACTTTTAACGCAGATTATGATTGCAAACCGAGATATCAATCGACTGTCTGCAGGGCAATCATTTCAAAACAGGTTATTCAGCTGCCATCCATATCTGATTTGAGTATTTCCTAGAGTAAATAAAAATATTTTCTTTCAAGCTCACTTGGAGCAAAGGAGCCTTAATTTGATTGGTGTAATCAAGGCCTATATTAGCTGTGAGTTTTATCTAGCTTCTGTGGTGATAACTTGTTCATAAATATTGCAAGCCAAGCTTATCAGGGCGGAATCCAATGACTGCAAAGTTGCATTGCTTCATGCCTCAGAAAACTTCTTGATTCTTAGTGAATTCTCAGATTTTAAATTCCTAATGATGGTCTGTATAGGAGGGGCTGGACGAGACCACTTTTGCTTACCTCAGCAATGGATTCAGCCATATCCTACTTACGACATTTACTGCGCAGCAATACATTGACAAATTCGCGCAGGAACATTTCTCAGCACTATGACTTGGTACAAATTTTCTTCTCTCTGCCATTTTGTTTCTGTCAAATGAACATCCTACACCATAGTGACATGAGAAAATGTCATTTTTTTGTGGTACTTTTGTGGGTGTCAACCCACAATTTCTGCAAGACTGAACTGGAGCCACGAAATCCTGAAATCATAAATATTGAATGTGTTTCTGTGGAAAGCTGGCAAAAATCTTCTGTGTATTTCGATTGCAAATTGCTGTGCCATTATGGAAGGGTTGTCATCCTGAGCACCTCCCAAGTACAGGAGGTTGTTCTCATGAGAGTAATTGAGCTTTGTGTCTACAGTAAATTAAAATGAGACCTGCTTAAGTCCCTCGACCTTGTAAATGAAACTTTGACAGTTAGCATCATAGAGATCATGAAGTTTTGAAGTATGTTTACATTGTGTGGTGGTTGCAAACATATGAGTTTTCTCGTGGATTGCCAAAGTACTGACATATTGTGATGGGTGAATAGAGCAATGACATGTTCTCACTATTCCTTGATGAGACAATGACATATTCATGTGCAATTTTCAAGGTGTGTGACTGATTACTTTCCACTATTGTGTTTCTCTCTTACCTCATATGAGAGGAGGCAAGCAAATATTGTTTATGATCACTATTGACAGTAACCTATTATAATCAGGGATCCAATGCAAAGCATGATGAGGGCCATGGAGATAGAGAGAGACAGAAAGAAACTGCTCTGGTGTGGTCCATTTCTATATGCTTGAAAGAATGTGAGTGAGAGTGGGGGTTCTGAGTGAGGGTGAAATTGCTCAGGTGTTACTGGAATGAACATGATATTGCTGCACTGTGGTGCAAAGGATATGGCTTGGTTGATGTAAGTGGTATCTCTAATATCTTACTTTCTGGTACAGGGACCTGAAGAGCCTTTGTTGGATGCACAGATGCGGAAGATCAATCACTTAATTGACAAGGTGTAGTCCCTGCAACTGCCTTCCTTACTGGCTTTTCCAGCTTTGTGTGTTTCTTGGCCTAGGCTTGGTTGTCCTTTATCTCTTCATCTATCATTACCATGTAACACAATATTCGTTCTGGTTACATGTGAATCAAAAGCATGGCATTGTGAGTGATGCTAATTTGGTAGATTGTATCAAACAGGCACGTGTAGAGAGCACTCATGAGGTGCTAGAGATAGGCTTTGGTTGGGGAGCTCTTGCAATCCAATTGGTACGTCGCACTGGATGCCGTTACATTGGCATAACTCTCTCCAAGGAGCAGCTCACATTTGCACAGGCTATGGTCAAGGAGGCTTGCCTAGAGGTTCTGGTCTTACGTTTCCATACCTTTTTCTCCTTTTTCACAAAGACAACACATCTGAATTTGTCCTATGCATATGCCTTCGAAGTGGTGCCCAGCAACATTGTACCTTCATAGGACATCCAAATTCATCATGAGCGGGTGGGGTTGTCAAACTGCAGGACAAAATCACTTTTCAGTTGTGTGATTACCGATCAGTGCCAGGCTACCATAAGTACAACCGGATCATTTCTTGGTGAGCAGTTTTATCTGGCTTCTTGGTCCATGGCTTGCTATGACTAGATTAATGGGCAAAACTTTACGGCCAGACATTTTTTCCTTGAGATGCACAGATTTTGTGCAGTGGTGAGCTAGACCAGAACTGGTTGAATCTCTGTGGCATGATTATGCATGGTAGTCAGCAAGTGTATCTGGCATTATGTACCCAGCAGTGTCTGCACTTGTACTTTGCAGTGAAATGTTGGAGGCTGTGGGACATGAGTTCTACACAGAGTGGTTCAGACGATGTGACCATCTTTTGGCCAAGGATGGGCTTCTTGTTGTCCAGGTCCTTACCACTTTCTATCTTCTCTCAACAACCCAGATGCTGATGTAGCATGTGTCTAAAAATTTATGAAAGTCTTGAGGTCTGCCTGAACTGGAAAATTGAGAAGGGTGGTCTTTACCATTTGATGCTCTGCTCATGTGATTCTGCAACTCTTTGCACTAAGGGAAATTTTTCTATTGGGTTGTTGTCAAACAGGTAATATCAATGCCCGAAGAGAGGTATGACGAGTACCGAAGAAGCTCTGATTTTATCAAGGAGTACATATTTCCTGGTGGTTGTGTTCCTTCCTTCAGCACTCTCACTTCAGCCATGAGTGCTGGCTCCACATTTTGGTACTCATTTCTCCTAGGCATCCCTAATTGATGTTTTGGTATTTCCTGTCAATGTATTAGTAGTTGCATTTTGTAGTCATATATGCACAAATGCTCATGCAGCATCACTATAAGTCAATGATCAGCTCATCTATAGTTCTATGTGGGTTGACTTAAATGCTAAGGATGGAGAAGTTTTCAGTACAGTTATGAAGATACCGGTCTATGCCTTGGGGTGGCATTGCCAAAATTACATTGTCTGTGTTATATTTCCCTGAAGTTTTATGATGCACGTGCTGATGACTATTCCATGCAATACTTCTAATTGGCAGTGTGGAGCACATGGAGAATATTGGGATTCACTACTGTGAGACTTTGATTCGGTGGCGCAAAAATTTCTTTGCTAATCGCAGGTAGGCACTTTTGGACCCCACTCAATTGGAATTGTGCTCTAGATTTTTATTTGCAACCTCTTCAACTGCTACATGTCTGGAGTAATGGACAGAGATCTGGCATCCACTTGACAGAATTGGTTGAGTTTGTCTCCTCTGATGATGATGTATCTTTTAGTGATCTGAATCTTACTGCAGCCACTTATATTTACCCTTCTGACACTGAAGACAAAAGTTGGAGCTAAGTTGACAAAAGCAACTACTGTGTATTGTTTTGATCAGAAATGCGAATCTATTCTCCATTTTCTAACTAGTATATCGGGAGCTTGGGTGCAGCAAAATTCTGCAGCTTGGTTTCAGTGAGAAATTCATTCGTATGTGGGACTACTATTTCATCTATTGTGCCGCGGGTTTCAAGACATGCACACTGGGAAACCTTCAGGTTCTGTTGTCTCTCCAAATATAATATTGCTTTTCAACAATCTATAAGTGGGGGCAGTCATGGAGTAAATGTATGTGTGGATCTTTCAACATTGCACATGGGCATGTGTCTAGTTGTCAAGATAACTGTCTGCATTGACAGTTCTAGAAGTCATTGACTTGCATGTCTGTCTGTTGAAATGCTGGATTCTTCTGCATACTGAGGACAACATACCCATGTTATGTGGCCGTGCAGATTGTATTTTCAAGGCCTGCAAATGAAGCTGTTCTTGGATGCCCATTTATTAGCTTTCCTACTGCTTGAACTAGGCCACTATCCGTCTCAATTAGAGGTACAGAACCTCCTGCAGATTTGCACATTGTTGAATTTGAGCCGTTTTTTCCTCAACAGGCAATCCCAACAAACTTTTAGCAGAACTGAGAATAATTCTATTTATTAAGCCAGTAGAAAGCTCTCAATATCTTGGTTCAATTTCCACCCCATTGGTTACCCTTCTGTTACCTTTAAACTATTCATTTGTAACGTAATGCTCAATGGAGCAAAATCGTTGGTGGATCTTAGGGTTTAGGGTTCACTGTCTCGGTTGCCAGATCTTGATGTCTGTCTTGACAGCCAAAAAGCACTGGCTTCTTTATGCCTGAAATCTGTCTGGACACTGAAGTGTTCGGTGTGATAGTTTTGTTTAAAAGAATGTATTATCTTGAAGATCTGAACGAGTCCATTGGCCCTTCCCTTCGCACTGCTGCTGAAGCCATGAAGATGTAAGTCCAGTTCTCAAAACACAAGATGAAGTCCGCAAAAGTGACTACCATAGTCAGTTTTCTAATCACAGTATGTTCAACCTTCATCGCCATAGACTAGGGGTTACATAGGGGGACTATTAAGGGGTTATGTATAGGGTTACCTAGGGTTTATTTGGGTTCTTAGCTAGGAACTTCTTAAGTTAAAGGATACCTAGGGGTGTACTTGTGGGGTTACATAGGAGGTTATTTAGGTTTTTACATAAGGGTTTCTTAAGTTAAGGGATACTTGTGGGGATACTTGTGGGGTTATGTAGGAGGTTATTTTGGGGTTACCTAGGGGCTATTTAGGTTTCTGGTTAAGGATTTTCTAAGAGATATTGTTAAATCACATAGGGATTATTTAAGGGTTACCTAGGGTTTATGTAAGAGATTTTCTTAAACTAGGGGTTATTTAAGAGATTACCTAGGGATTTCTTAAATTAGGGGATTTACCTGGGGAATTATTTACGGGGTCACATAATGGAATGTTTATTAATGACTATGTAATGGTTTAGCTAAGTTAAGGATACTTAGTTATTATTTATTAGGTTATTTAGGTGAAGTGCTACACGGGGTGTTACATAGGGCCTACCTAGGTGTATATAAGGTTACCAAAATCATATTGCAAACCCTTAATCCCTATCCCCCTTCCTAAACCCAAAACCAAATGCACAATTCAAAAAAATTATTTTCAACCTTGTGTGAAAGGGTAAATCATAACTTTTGCTTCGAACTCATAACCTTTGTTTTATGGGTGGGGATTATATAAATAAGAACACCTCCCATTCATTTTTTCTTTTTCATTTTTCACTTGTGGTTTTCTTGCTTCGAGAAGATGGTTTTGTCTTCAAGCCATAATTTTAGTTTTATGAGAAAATAGTTATAATTAGTTATCCTTAAGTGATGATAATATGAAACAAGATATGTTTGTAGACATGATAGAAAGAAACAATATGCTCTGTTTAATACCAATGAATTGGAGGAGGGCATGAGTCAATGAGTGAATTCATGTGTGGGAGTTCAAGATGTGTTTATTACTATTCAAGCAATACCATGATTTTTCAAGACTTTCACTCATTTCATTTTGGCCAAGTTCCATGAGTTGGCATTACTAATGGTCCTCACCATTGCAGACCATGCATGATCTTGGAATAAAAATATACATGTCACAAAACCCTTCTGATCTGATAGAGTTCTAGCAGGGACTACAATACAAGTTTTTTGAGAGAATTAAAGGCTTATGGGTAACAACTAACATCCATTTTGGATCCCTGGGTGGTGCTGGCTGACCAAGCTAGCAACTAAAGTTTGAACCAGTGTTGGCTTTTGTTTGGTTTTTAGGGGCACCATTGAGTCTAGGTTTATAGTTTTTCTAAAACCTAAGAACCTTTGATTTCTGGTTTAAAGAATAGTCTTAAAAATTAAAACATCTATGTTCTAAGGGTTGAGTCCTTTATGAGACCTATTGGTTTTAGGTTCAAGGCGAGGTCGATTTTAGGGTTCTGCTTGAGAGGAGATGCCACGACTCCCAAATTGAGATGAAATAATGTCACAAAATCTTGCTGAAGAAGAGAGCACCAAGGTGCCATTTTGGCATTCAAACTTTTCACAAGCTTTCTTTATTAAAAAAATCCAGATCATGAAGAAATCTTTCTTGGGTCACAAAACTAGTGACCCAACAATGTTATCCAAATGCTCAAAAGCTTCCCAGTGGACTTATTGAGCTATAATATCATTTTTTGTTCTCTCACTACTTGCACACTTGATTGCGTTGCAAAAGGCTGCAATGTATTGTAAACTAAGCACACACAAGCCCGTTGGAACTATGAAAATTTTAAGTATTCGAAGAATTCAGCAACAAAAGGAGAATGAAGAGTTTAATAAGGTTGGCTCTATGCTCGGTTTTTTTCTTCAAAGACACTTGGGTCTACATGGTGTGCAATCTCAATTAGGACCCTAACCCCTACCACTTTTGTGCCCAAGATCCAACATTTAGGAGAGCAATCTGGAGGTAAAACTCTATGCTTCTACTTTAACCTTGATCTTCTTCAAAGATCTCTTGGAATTAAGAACTAGCTGGCCTCCAGAAACACGTCTTTAACGGTCTTCTATAAATTGGGACATTGAACAAGGTCATCGAAAATAGTGTATATGTTTTTTTTGGATTCCAAATACAAAGAAAAAAAGAATGGTGTTTCCCAAAACAATCTCATGCAATTATGTTGGGAGTATATACGTATCACTAGCAGATTGAACTGTTTCAGTTTCCATCCTTTTTCATCCAATTGGGGTTTCATCTATGATGGCATGTCTTGAATTTGGTCTATAGAGTGACTGACAGTGGCTGGGATCCCTGGCAGGATCTTGTCAATGCAAGAAACAACCCAGAGGCATGTATATTGATTCAGGAAATATGGTTTTCCTTCATTTTGGAACATCAACTGAAGTCTTGGACCACTTATAGGATGACAAGGGTGGATGATTACCCCGGAACTATTTCACTGCCAGCCCAAGCTGTGGTACATGTGATGTAGCGCCATCTGCAGTCATCCTTTGTTGCAGAACTTCGACAGGGAGTTTCAATTGGAGCTGGAAGTTTGGTTTTTGATTGCACGCTTAATAGTTCCATGCAGATAGGTGCTCACTGTGTGGTCACAGGGGTTCATTCCAGCAACCAATCAAGACCATCAAAGCATGTTTTGCTGGATTCACTGCCTTTGGGAGGTGCCAGTTTCAGGTGAACTAGTGGACTCCTGGGTGACGCTATGTTGTGGCATAAATGACAACCCAAAACTTCCAAAAGATTCTGGAGGGACTTTTTGTGGGCAATTATGGGACACGTTTTTGGCCAAACGTGGAATTTCTGGTGCAGATCTTTGGGGCAAGGCTCCTGCAATAATCTATGGTATGCAAAGTTATTTCCAGTTGTAGCCAAACATGATGGCAAAAATGGTCCTAGAGGTATACAAGGCATTGATATTGCCATGTGGCTAATGGGTGTCTGGCATGAAGGAACAGATCATAATCAGACTATGCTCAAGCATTGGTAATCCTTGACAGAACGTGTAAGCTTGCAAGATATCCATAACTGCATTGATTTCAAGCAAATGTACTATGATGTGAATACACACTGGGCTACATTGGCTGTTGGGTTTGCTAGGGCAAGCAATGAGCATTGAAAGTGGTCAAATGGACCATAATCTTGCAAAACTTTGTCAAGTTATTGTACATGGAAACACTAAACAGGGGAGTGAGATATGTGTGGAGTTAGCAGCTTCATGTTCAGAGCCATTGGCAGGGCATCTTGTAAATGTTCCAGCAAGCCAAGTAT
>Ga0116227_10004319_pt1 | contig 30861 bp, 25 predicted proteins | sample S1TSphgellanicum_FD_89693 | JGI IMG/M metagenome (GOLD analysis project Ga0116227, IMG submission 89693) | Host-associated microbial communities from peat moss isolated from Minnesota, USA - S1T2_Fb - Sphagnum magellanicum MG | ecosystem: Host-associated > Plants > Peat moss > Unclassified... | reverse complement strand
TTGATTTGGGAATTTCGATCTCTATGACAGTTATTACCCAACTGACAGCTTCAAGGACCTGAACCGAGGTGGCCAGAATCCTTGATAAAGGACCTAAATCGAGATTCTCAGTACCCGGTCCAAACCTCGAGACGGACCTAAAACGAGGTTCCCAGAAAGAAAACCCGTCTTTGGGGACCTGAAACGAGGTCCTCAGAGAGAAAACTCGTCGTTAGGGTCCTGAAACGAGGATGCACTCTTTTACTCACCAACACTGAATTTGTTTTTTTTTAAAAATTAATTTAAAAAATTAAATTATTTCTCTGGGGCCTTGACCTAGACCCTATACACGTGCAGTCTTTTATTCACCAACACTGAATTTGTTTTTTTTAGGGATTCAAAACAGCCGTCTTTGATTTGTTTGGGAGAACGGCTGTTATGAATCCTGATAACCGACCTGATAACCATCGAGGGTCTGTTCCTGTTTTTCAAAAGAAGTTTGAAACAAGAACCTAGACTAACAGTTCTTTGAAAAAACATGCTAGGGCAGCCGCTACGGGGGGCCGGGCGACGTGCCACGGGTGGCTGGAGTGGCGTAGCCACGAGTTGCCCTCACTCGTATATTTAAATGATGGATCAAGAATGCAAGAGAATAATAATTATCCCCACTTTCAATGATGCAGGTTGGATGTACATGCGTTAATGCGAATGCTCAATTAACAACTGTGAGTGTCCAACCAATTGTTGGAAGTGTTTCACTAACTACTGAAAGTGTTTGATTAGCTACAATTAATATGACTACTCAACCAACTATTGTGAATGTTCAATTCTAGTGACACATTTTATCCCAAGTGAATCAATGTATTTTGAAGTTGTGAATTACATGGAGCAAGATCAAATTATAGTACCCATTTGATCATCCACGTTTCCATAATGCCCACACCCACCTTAGTTATGCATAACTCAAATGAACCTAATTTAATAAACAAGGGAGCTAGGGGTGCAAAAATTCAATCAATTGGAAACACTTGAATGAAACGCATTTATTCATCAATTCACAAGAAGCAAAGGTTATTGAGAAAGGTCACATGATGTTCATGAAAATATTTTATCGCATTGAAAAAAAAATTGAAATCCCAAAAGCAATAGTTGGACTATTTAATAATAAAACAAGGCCATCAAAGACATGCAAACAAATATGGTCAATGCAATTGTCAAGTTAATTCATGTATTAAGCTTAGCATTTGCAAGCAAAAAAATAGCTACTACCAATAATGCTTGTGGCATTGTGCCACATGAGGAGCTTGGACATTCCACTACACCTATAGAAAAAGATAATGTAAATATAATGAAGTTTAGTCATGCACATGAAAAAACAAAAGCCATGAACTATAAACAACTAACATCATTGATCTAAAACATAACTATAAACATAACAAATTTTGAATCTTTGATACAACTACAAACTATAGAAATGGCAAATTTAAAATCTTTGATACAACTACAACATTGTAAGAATGGCAAATTCTGAATTTGTATACAAATAAACTATAGACATGACAAATATGGATACACTATAAAACTTGATTCATGAAGTTTCCAGTTGATTTTCCTTCCACAAACATCTTATAAACTTGGTGGGACAATTTCATAGTATCTAAAATATGTCAATCGTAGGTGTTGGAATAAAAATGCCATCTCATTTTGAAGGTGTGTTATGTCAAAATATGGATTTAAATTACCATTCATAACATTTAATTCCTCAATGATTGTATTCAAATTACAATGATGCATAAAACATGGACAACACACTACTTTGTAATATGTTGCCAAGTGGAGTTCAAAGGTAGTAACCAACAAACTTCCATTGTTGCACATGTCCATTTTTTCACACAAGAAAAGTGTGAAAACTAAACAATTATTGCAATCATTGCAAAGGATATATCCTTCCCATTCCTACAAACAAAAGCAACAAAGATCCAAAAAGCATAGATGTTAGCTTTTTCCACTTACATTCTAGGAAATGTCTTCATTAGATCATGCCTAAGAGATAAACAAAATGTAATAACTCTTGTGAAATTTGTAACAAAGATATTAGTTAATTTAGGAAGGTGTAGGGTCAAACAAAACAAGTTCATGCAAAGCAACAAACCACCTCTTCACATGTACTTTAAATTGCAAACAAATGATTGAATTCAACACAACATGAAATGAAAATGTAAATAAGTCACAAGTACATACACTACACTCCATGAACAAAACACATGGTACATGATAGAAATGGCAACATCCAAATGACCACCACATGAGAATATCTTCAACAAAAGGACACATATAACAATATGTGACGTCATCATTACAATTAAACAAACCTTTATCACATTTGTTATTTGTGTAACAACCTAAACATCACAAGGCCTTTAATACAATAAGATAGTCTTATACACATTGGTAGATGTGGATTAAATTCATCCATAACTGCTCCACACTTATTATAACATATTTACACTACAATTATTCACACATTCACAATTTTTGCACTGATTTTAAACACATGTCTACAATCCATTAAAACATCATATCCATGGTTATTTCAAATAACTAGGATTTGTACTTCAAATACAATGTAAGAAGCCACAAACAGAATTGCAATTCATTTTCATGATATTTATGTTACTATGGATAATTCACATAATAATTTGGATATGGAAATCATTGTAGAAATTTGTACTTCCTTGTTTATTGAAAACTTCAACAAAATTATAATAGAAATTCCATGTTCAACTGAAATGTAATCCAATAACAAAATTAAATCTATAATATTAAACATCATAGTCTATAGTTCTTGCTACAAAGTACCTACATCTATTTCCTTACTTGAAACTATGTGTTTATGAATGTTCTTCGCTTTCCTAATAACTCCCATGCTCTTGGGCAATCACCAAATCACCATAAACATGAATCAACAAAATTAAATAATAATTCAAAATTCAAACTACCAATGTTCAATGACATATCCCTATCTATAATGCCTTATATATCCAAAAATAATGTAATTTTCTTAGTCCCTTAACATTACCCTCTCTGTACTTTGGATTCCGTCCCCAAAATCCTTGTGGAATAGCAAAAAATTGAAATGAAATCATTATACATCCTAGGCTTCTGGCCATCCAACTATAGTTTATGTAATTTCATTCTTTATGGCAACCAATGGTTCTTCACCTACCTCTATATCTATAGTTTTGACCTCCTCTTCCACTAACTTACTATGTGGTTCCATTTCTAGTGGCTGCATTTATGATTGTTTTGTCGTTGTTATTAAAGTGGTTTCCATTTGTTCTTGTTTTTTATCCATTTGTTGTTCAATCTCTTCCTGACCTTCTCCCTTCAATATCTGTGGTTCCTTAGTTTGCAGCTCATCCTCTTGAGTTGTCCCATTAGGCCTTGCTTCATTCTTTTCATCTTGGCCCGATGTCTCTATGTTTGTTGGACTTCCACATACAAAATCTGGAAAGTTCTTATAATATACCTCCAGCTTGTACATGTACATCCTCTCATCAACTCTATGTTGGGCTAGATTTTTCTCCAACTCCCTAACAAAATATTCCCTTGTAACTTCCCACCACTCCTCATACTTTGCATTAGAATCCTTCATTTTGTTATTTGTTATCATTAAAGTGTAATACTACAACATTTGTTCATAATCTTCTAATGTTTTCTTCACATAGATTGCATCTAAACTTTTCCTCTTCTCATTTGCACTCTTTAATTATGACTGCAGCTACTATAGATTCCTCTAATGCTCCTTATTTGTTTCCACCAACTTCTTTATCTCTGCCTATGTTGTTCTTCTTATGAGTTCTTCAAAATTAAGTAGAGAAACATTCTTCAAATTAATCAACTTTAGATTTGTCAATACATTTTCCTTCTCCTTTTCTTTATTTTCTTTAATCAATGTTTTTACTTGACTATTGAAGGCTTCCTATTCTTGTTTATAATGGAATAGTGTCTCTATCCATTTATTCTTTATAGATTCCCAAGCTTCAACCATCTTCTTCAACTTCTTTAATTCTTTAACCTACGATTTCATTAACCATGTCTTCTCTTTGAACTCCACATTCTCTTCCTTCATTTCCTTCATCTATGCCCTTGATGACAAAAGTGTTTAAAAATTCGAGCATAATATATAGAATTAGTGTTTCCCACTTCATAGAAAATAAAATGATAAGCTCTGCCTTACCAGCCCACTCTTCCTCTTCACTAATGTCTTTCTAGTTTTCTAGCCTCTCAACATGTTTATCATGATTTTGCTTTGTATATATCCACATGAATCTATTAGGGTCCGAAATGCAAATATCTTTGTCCAATAGTGTTGCTCTATCCATGATGTTTGCTTGTCTCCTCGCATCTATAGCCTTTGGTGCAATCATATTGATCTCCATCCCACTTGCATTTTTTTCGATGGCTACATTCCCGCCTCAAGTACTTCCCCTTCCTTTGCATCCTTTTGCACTACCTAGTCTTCCATAGACCACTACTCCACGCCTTCTTTTTCATTCAATTGTTGAATGTATACTAGATCCATCGGTGTAACTCTTGGACCTACTTGCTCACTTGAACTCCAACCTCTTCTCCATCTTTGCAAAAACTTTATTACAAATGTTCTTGGCTTGTATATGTTTGGAATAATGGAATGTGCAAATTACATTTTTTCATGGCACTACTTTCTTTCTTCACATTCCAAAGATGATGGTGAATGTGATGACGACCTCACTGCCAACAGCTGAATGATCAACACTCGAACACTCTCTCCTCTTCTCAATTATTCCTCTATTTCTTATTTTTTCAACACTTTTGCTTCCTCCTCCTATTTTTGTCTATGTTCATTTTTTTGTGTTTCCTTCTCCTTTGCTATTTTCTACAATTTTTCAATTGTGCTTTTCGCATTCATGCTTTTACAAACTCCAAAGCTTAAAAAATACACACAACTTCCTGCAACAATTGAAATCAACTCACGATGGTCACTCCATTTATTTTCATCCTTGAGCTTCCCGCTCACTTGATTCATTTTTTGGCATGCCCATCGTCTTTTAATGATCCTTGAAATTATGATGGCCCATCACTACCACTTTTTGTGTCCCTTGTATAGCCACGTAGAAGCATGTCACTTCATCATTATGAATGAACGCCCCAAATTTCATCTTTTGACTACTCTGCATCCATGGTCCTTTTAAGTTAGTTGTACTGGCTCCATGTTTTCCCTATACCTCTTCTATTGATTGTGCCAATACATTTGTTGATTATGTCAATACATGTGTTGACTATGCCGATACATCAAATGACTATGTTGATACATCGGGTGAATTAGCCGATACCATCGATATACCAACTTTAGATTTATGTATCACAGATTTTTCATTCTATACTCCATGGTCCATCTCATTATGAAACACCAATTCCTCACTTCTACTATTATCATCTAATAATTTTGTTTGTTGCTTGAAATTATAAAGTCAATATTGTTTTGACCTCAGGATCTTCCATTTGTTTTTCTTCATCATTGCCCCACATCTATGGTTTCTGTTTTACATAGTCTTCATCTTCCACCTCCGTATTAAAATCCTCCTCCTTAAATCCACTTCCACTTTGTTCCCAATATATTAACATTTGTTGTTATTATTTTTGAACTTCATATCCCATGTATTTGTATGGTTTGAGCTTATTCACATTGACCAGCATAGGATTAGTTTCAAACTTTTCAATTGTCACCAATAACACAATGTTATTTAACAACACATACTACATTTTGTATGGTCCAAACCATTTCCTAGTAAACTCCCCTAGGTGTGACTTATTTCCCTTTGGAAACCACAAAACATAATCACCAAAATTGAACTGCTTCTCTAAACTTTTTTGTTGACTCCATAATGCTCTATTCCACTGTTAAATGCTAATAGTTTCTATAATTTACATCCTAGCCTCCTATAACTTCTCCAATTTTGAGACTCTATTAGTTAAAACTCTCATTGAAGTATTGACTCTCTAATTGCCATCAACAACTAGCATTACGTACTTTGTGGGCATCAATGGATGTAATCCATACACTAATTAATATGGTGTGTATCTTGTTACTACTTTGTATGCAATTCTATATGAAAATTACATTGTTGACAAATGTTCATCCCAATTTGTTTTACTTTCACTAACTAACTTGGATAATAGAGTCCCAAGCCCCTTGTTAATAAACTCAGCCTACCCATTCTTTTAAGGATACCAAGTTGTAGAACTCACATGTTTCAACAGAAAATGATCTATCAAATACTTGATAACATCATTAATGAAATGAACTCCATGATGTGTGACTATAATGAAAGGACATCCAAACCTAAATAATATGCAATCATATAAAAAATTTATTGTCATTACCACAGTATTGAGTCTCAATGTTTTCATTTCCACCCATTTGGTAGCATAATCTGTTGTCGCAACCCCATTTTGAGGGAAGTGTGAGGTCGCCACTCACACTCCCGAAAGTGGGACTTGGGAGTCCTTTGGGACTTCCAAAAATTCAGAGCGTGATTGCAAGGGTCAAAAGACCTCGCATTGAAACGTTCTTTATACCATTGGAAAGGTCTTGAAGTTTAGATGTCCAAAATGGCCTTGCATGAGCATTTGGACATTTTCAGCACAAGTTATGGTCAAAAGAAGGGCTGGGAGTCAGGACCACTAAAAGTCAGGAATCGACCCAATTCTGGTGTGTGCAGGGAGAGTGCAACACACCATTGGAAAGCTCTTGAGGATAGTTACAACTTTGGTTTAGACCTTGTCCCGATCCGAGTTTGAGGCGAGAAGTTATGAGCATCCAAAGTCCTAGGAGTCCAAACCGGGACAATTTCAGGACTCCACTTTGGGAGTCCCGGGAAAAAGAGCCATTTGGATGCAAGTGTGGTGGAGAGCTACAAAGAATATTGTATGGGGGAAGGTGGTAGCTTCCCCCGAGTCCGGGCCGTGGTGAGTCAAGTGAGTCCAAGGTAGCCCGTGGCTTGTCCCAACACCAAAAAGGTGCAAAACGAGTTTTAACCAACTTGTTGGTTGGATTTGGATGCAGGACCGTATAATTGAATAAGCTTATCTCTCTTCCTAGTTTAACCCAGAGCTTTCAGCACGCCCCTCTCACCCCCTTTAGTGCTGGAAGCTGGGAGCGTGCCCTGAGTCCCATAAATTCCACAATTTGAGTGACTTAGTCCCAACTTGGGGTTAACTTGGGACTTGAGAACGCGTCATCTGTGGTTACAATAATTTTTTTGTTTTTGTATATCTACATGTTGGTTTAATTAGCCCCACAAAAGCAATTCCCCATTTCATAAATGGGTCTTCCAAAATATTCATGATCAGCTTTGCAAGATTATGAGTCGCAAATCCCTTTTTTTTTGGCATGCATCACAAGATCTGCAGTAATCATTCACATTTTTGTACGGAGTCGGCCACCAATATCTTGCATCCACTATCTTCTTCTACGTGATTTTAGTTGCAAAATGACCTCTTAATGGTCCTTCATATAGTTCTCTCATCACCATTTATGCTTCTATAGTTTGTCAAACATCTTCACAATTTGTTGTCTTGGCCCATTCTACACAATTCACCATTCTTTAGTGTGAAAGGTTTTACTTTCTTGACTAGTCTCTATTTCTATTGTATAGATAATGTTCCCTCAATCTATCCTATTCTCAAAAATGCTTTTACATCATTCAACCATCTAGGCTCTGTGAAAAATATATTTACATCGATGGTTTGATCAAATGTGTCTATGGGTTTTGTAATATCTAATAGTCTTGATGATGCATCTACAACTACATGAGTTTTGCATGGCTTATACACTATAGTGAAGTCATACTCTAGAAACAACAACAACCACCTAGCTATTCTCCTTGAAACATGTCGTTTGTTGACCAAATAGACCAATGCCATACGATCTACATAAAAGACAAACTTATTACCTAGCAAATAACATTTGGACTTGTGCAAAACTAAAACCATTATTAAAGCCTCTCTTTGTGTTGTGCTATAATTTTGTTATGCTCTTTTTAGAGGTCTAGAAGCATACACCACTAGTTGATCACTCTTCCTTGTCAAATCATGAGATAACATAACTCCTAAAGCTAGTAATGATGCATCCGTATGAACATGAAACTCCACCTACCAATTTGGTGATATCAATATTGGTGCTTCAATATACTTTTGTTTAATCAACTCCCAAGCCTTCTAACATTCCTCTATCCAAAGAAAAGTGTCTATTTTTTTGGTAAGTTTAGTAATAGGTGCCATAATAGTAACAATTTTTTTAATAAAACATTTGTAAAACCATGTCATACCATTGAATACTTGAATTTGTTGTGGACCCTTAGGTGGTGGCATTTAACTATTGCTTGTATTTTTTTTGGATTTGGTAGTTTCTTTTTTTTGGAAATAATAAAACCCAATATCATCCCTGAAAATACCATGAATGCACATTTGTCTAGATTCAGACTAATGCCATATTCTTTGCACTTTTGAAAACATAATTTGAGCTTCTACAAACAATTGTCCATGTCATTGTACACTATAAAGTCATTTAGAAATATCTTCATAAAATTATCCAAATATTGTTTAAATGTTTTGGTAACAGCTTTTGATATGTTGGAAGTTCATTTTAAACTCCAAATGACATCACCTTCCATATAAAAGCTCCCCAGTTTGTAACAAATGCAATATTATATTTGTCATCTAGAATTATTAAATATTTATGATATTTTGAATACCCATCTAAGAAGGAATATGTTTCATACCCTATTACTGAGTTCATAACTTCATTTGTAAAAGGTAATGGGTATGGATCCTTCTTTGTGGCTACACTTAGTTTCTTAAAATCTATATAGATTCCCATTCTTCTTGGAAACTACTACTATGGGTGACAACCATGTGGCCTCCTCTACAAAATGAATGAATCTAGTTACTAATAATTTATCAATATTTTGTTTGATTGTTGTGGCATAGTTTGGATGTAATTTTTATTTGGCATGATGTGCCAATGGTATAGTAGTATTTAACTCAATTTTGTGTTGTGCCAACTCTGGTGGAATCCCTTTCAAATTTTTTGTATGTCCATGCAAAAACATCTTTGAACTCCTTTAACAATTGTTCCACTTCCAACACTTTGCTTGTCTCTAACCATGCATTAATCTTCACCAACTATGGTTTTGCATCAGTTCCCAAGTTGAGTTTCATTGATTGTTGATATTTAATTAATGTCCATCCAACTATCTGTAATTCATGTGTTTTGATTTTTGTTGGAGTTTCATCCACTACAACATTCCTTAGTTGATGATTGTAGTATGTCTCAAGATACACCTTATCCTCTATAATTACTTATGGCTCATGTTTGTTTCCAGTTGTCTTCTATTTTGTGATCTATATCATTGATTTTAGCTTTGAATTACTAGTCTTCACACTAGTATCCATGATTTCCACACATTAGTAGAAATTTTAGGTTTTGCAATTAAAATTTAGTTGCATGCGACACCCACAACTACAAATTTGTGTAATTGCCTAAGAAAAGTCACACATGACATTTAGTTGCATGTGACATTACGTATGCAACATGTATGTATAATGTTAATATATGTGTTCATCCATACATACCAATTCAAATGAAATTACCTCATGTGCAACTTTTTTTGCAACTATAGTGTAATTAATCAAGGTATGAAACATGTTTAAAAATTGGATGACTTGCTTGTGAACATGTGTCATTTAAAAATTATTTTTGTGTTTTCAAAATAAAAAATTCATTGAATTAATCTCAATCGTTAAATATTTTGCCATTAGAATGATGACACGTGGCACACCATGGAATGTTCATTGACCATTTGACACGTGTCAATTTTTAAACACCAAATATGGTTACACGTGACAATTAAGGCCCACAAGGTTTTTATTTTTAAATATTAATTAATGAAATTTAAATCATCCAATTTAAGGTTAACAAGATTTGGCATAAGGTGATTAAATAGGTAAGTAGTTATTACATCCTACTAAGTAGGTAGGTTTACCTAAGTATATAAGTAGGTTGAAAGGTAGTTAGGCTTAGGCTATATACATAGGTTCAGAATAGTCTGATTTTATTTTTAAGGTTAACCACTTGATTAAAGTTAAGCTTTTTAATTAGCTCATCCCTAATGGAACTTGGTATTTGGTAGGTAGATGTATTTTGCACCTAATTATATACTATGCAAAATTGGATTGGAAGCCAAAAGATATGGGATAAAAAATTTCATTACAAACCTCGTGAACCAAATTAATTGCACATTAGATGTAACTATTGCATTAAGGTAGATCGGCCTAAGGAGGGTTCCATTGCTTCTAATGTCCAAACAAAACTTGAAGCCCTCCTTTTGGTGTATCTAACACATTAATAGCTATCAGAAATGGATTAGAAATGAGAAAATTATGGCACCCCAAAGTAAAGGGGGCCCAGAACTAAAAAAAAAAAACCATTAAACATTACAAAGGCCAGTTCTTAAACACCCTAAACATTCCTTTTATTTATTGCTATTAAAGTTGGAAGATGATTTGTAGAACTTTAGGTCACGCTCCTATAGCACTTGAAATCGTTTAAAATGAATAAGAAATAAGAAAGTTATGAGGTTTGAAACTAGGAGGTCCAAAGAGAAGAAAAAAGAAAAAAAATGTTTTATAACTTGTAAAGCTTTTTTTTCTTCTTGCTAATTTTTTCATTACTCCTTTTCATTTTCATTTCAAAAATGATTATAGGATATTTTTAATAATTATGATTACTTATAATGAAAATATTATTTTAATATTATTACTTAGCTTAAACTAATAATTAGCTTACAATGCTTAAGTACTTGTAGGTTAGATAGTGTAGCCTATTTACCATAAATATTTTAACATAAATAATGAAATTAAAATACATATATAATAATTATAATAAAAGGAAAAAATAAATTATAATGATAATAAACGTTTAATTAATAGTTATCATTACTTATAATAATTTTTAATAACATAATATTAAGATCTAATCTATGTTATTACTTAGGTAGCTAAACATTTTTAGTTGCAAATGACTTACAACTAAAAATTTTATCCCATATGTTTTGGCTTTCATTCTCATTTAGAAAAGTATATAAACAAGGTGTTTTATTTCACATTTTCATATTTTAAAAGATGGACATATGGGATGAGTCAATAAAAAAGACTTAACCCAAAATAAAATATAAATATTCATGTATTTACACTTAACTACCTACTTCCCTAACTTACATACCTACCTAAGTAGGTACTTGGCCTAGGTAGGTAAATAAGTACTATCTAAATAGATGTTTAGCCTAGATGGGTAGGTAGGTATATAGGTAGGTAGGCATCTAATTCAACATACATACCTAAATATTGATTTAAATTTAATTGGGGAAATTTCAATTGATTTTTTGATACAACAAATAAACATTTTCCCTTCACAAATCAACAATTTGGAAAATGAAGTCAAACTTACCATAAAAAATTTAACAAACAACCTAAAAAATGAAGATGAAAATGATCAAATTTCCATTTATAAAATTAAAAACCCCCAAAATAAAGACAAAGAGATAAAAAGCTCAAAAAATAATAATACATAAAAATTAAATTAAATTAATAAAAAGAGACCCAAAAAAAATCAAACATGGAAGAAATAGTAATTATTTTCCCTCCACAAATCAAAGAAAAAAAAATTGTCTTCAACAATTTAATACTTTCATAAAAAAATCTAACTTTGAATTTGGCCATTGTTGTGTTTGTAATGAAAAGAAATTTGTGCATGAACTCATAAAATGTGATATTTCAAATATTAGTTCCAATCTTAAACATATGAAAATCATACTCAAAATGAATCCAAAACATCATTTTGAAAATGAAATCTAATTCATACCATATGAATTCACAAGTGACACTAAACATGTACATCAAGAATTGGAAGGAATTTCAAAATTTGAATGTCAATTTTCTATATGTAAACTTTGTTATGTTTGTTTAAAAATAATAAGATGCCAAAACTTGCATTGGCCAATGGCTTATGAATTGGGATAGCACCAACGGTTTTGCCAAAATTGACAATGGTGGAAGAAACCTTAATAACACATTATCATTGTCATACTATATTGGTTAAATTAAGATATACTAATAAAGGAAACACAACATGTCAACATGCACTAAAGGGAAACATAGTAAGTTTTGCACAAAATCTTGAAAGTGCAATAAAGCTTTTAAACACTTTACCATTGTCATTAGAATCATTGAATGACACAATTGTAGTGCATTTTGTTAAAAGTTCACACCCTCCCATTGAACTAGTAAAAAGTTGTAAATTGTTATATGTACATAAAACAATTATAATTATATGGTTCAATTGGTTAAATCCCAATCATGTAGGGTATAAAAATATAATTGTTGATACAAATATATTTAACACATTACCCGATGATGATATACCATAACCAATAATGAGATCGATGTTCCAATTAACCAACATCAAACTGGCTAATGTTGAACATCGTATGGATATCACATACTTGCATCAACAAAAATAATGTAATGAATCCAAACCAATCATACAAACATTGGGTTTAATATATTTCAATGGAATAGACATAAATCAACAAGAAAAAATGAACAACACATTCCAAAACTTACACCATAATAAACATTTATCCTATAATCATCACAGTGTAATGGTCAATGAATGCATGTTTCCAACTTTGTTTCCTTTTGGAATTGGTGTCCCTAAAATGAACAATAAACCCATGAAAGTATCATTACAGATGCATGTGAAATATTTGATGAATTTGGATGAAAATTATCATCAAATTTCAAAACATCATTTATTTATGGATTTTTAAATATTTAACATAATATAATGAAGACAAGTCTTGGGGCTAAACTAACAATATGACAATCATCAAACACGAATGAAAGAAAACTCATCAATGAAATACAAACTATAGATTTTGACGACATCATTATTAATCCACAAAATTTAACTTGTAAAAAAAAATGTATTGTATTACGACATTTAAAAGTTTATAGTAAATATGTCATGGCATCTAGAAGTAGTCGTGCAACACAAAGAGACCCAATTTTTAATATGATAAATTTCATGGGAACATTAAGTTTATTTTTCACTTTGAATCTTGTGTTCATTCATCATATTTTATTAGCAGTTTAAAACGATTAAGACATAAATTGCAACTTTTTCTATGACATAAACATGATGACTGAGGAGGGATGCTAGTCCACAAACCTACAAACATGAACATGAGTGCATGAACAAGACTAAATCTTTTTAAGAATATTTTATCCATGTCGACATAATATTAAAAGAATTTTTTTTGACATAATACATAATATTTGGTGATATGGAAGAATATTCTACCACATGTCCATGGATGAATGATCTTTATGGATGAAAGTATGGGTGAAAAGATGGATGAAAAAGAAAAATGAACTTTATTTTGAACATTGGCAACAAATGCTATTTTTGCGAAAAATTGAACAAAAAGAGACATGGTGGAAACAATTTATGTTGGTTTCTCTCCAAAACAATTCAACACATGAAATGCCCAAGTCACACTTCAAAGTCATACTTCATATTTCCTAGATATGAAATATATTCAAGCTTTGCAGCATCTAAACCATATAGAATGTTAAATTAAATATAAATGACCCACTAAGAGGTATGTGCCAATCCAAACACTACTTGTTCACCACCAAGAGGCATGTGCCCATTAGGAATAGAGACAATATGAGGTAGCCCATGACATTTTACATTGTCTACACCACTGTACATACACTATTTTTTATTTTCATTCACTCTTTCAACCTCTTGCATCTAACACCATTTTAGCTACTTATAGAATTAAATTGCATTTTTCTTCTTCTATTGCTAATTTGTTTGATCTATACAACAATTTGCATTTTCTCCACCCATACTACCTAGTTGCATTGTTTTTATCTTTACGTCAAGCTTATAATCTTGAAGTTTCTATTTTACAATGGCAAGAGAAAAATTGACACCAATTTTCACATCAATCGTTGAATATACATTAATCTCAAGCATATTGGATAGAATATGTGAAATGACAACAAAACCTTGGGAATATCTAAAAGATGACACTTGCTTACTCCCCCTCCAACATTTGCTGGAAATCATAACATGGGGAACAAAATGGAAAACAAAACATATGAATGGGCACATGGCAATGGGCAAATGCAAAGATGGACAAAAAAAATCTTGCATTACTAAAACTAATTGTAAATATTCCAAAGGAGGATACATAAGACTACCATTGGGTGATGTTTACACATGCCATGGATTTCTTCAAAAAATGCATGAGTTTGAAAAAGTCGATTCTATAACATTTTTTCACAAGCTTACTCAACAATTTATCAACAAAGGACTTGGTAACCTTTGGTAACCAACTATCAACAAAATTTATGAAACCTCAAAAATAATTCTATGTAATTTTAGGCAAGCAAGCTTGGGTGCTAGAAGAATTTAAGAACAAAATGTTACAATAGTAAAAAACAACAATGTGTTGACAAATGAAGGAGGGCCCAAAATGACATTGTTTGCATTAAATTGTGGTTCAATAGACGTGTTAACATGAATATTTGTTCATAGTATGTGATCTCAAAAGGAGATATTTAGTATGAAAAATAATAATAATATGAATTTGAACATTGAAATTATTTGTTGAACAAATTTGTTGTGACTCTTGAAACAAACAATCACTAAAAATATCATATCAAAGTAGTAAATGATGATCATAAACAAACAATGAAATACATGATTTTGTGGTTGTTCATACACATGTAATTATTTTGCCATTTGGAGTTGTTATACCATGTCATCAACCATGCCACGTGGTGTTCCTAGGGTGAAAATTGTAACAAATTAACTACTTCCAATATATGTAATATGCAATTCCAAGCTTTAGATTACACATCAATTAAGATACTTACTTGTTTAAATTGTTCACAAGATGGTTTAATTACTATCACTACATAATTATAGATCTCTTTTACATCCTAAAATCAAATGAAACTTGGAAACTTGATGTGAAGGTTGAGGTAAGAATATAATGAAATATAAAAATATATTGGCTAAAGGTGATATACTAGACACATGGCATGTAAACAAGAATTTCAACCAAAAATGACATGAACCAACATTAGACCTAAAAGGCAGTAAAGTGTTCATAATTATTTTATTACCCAATGTATGACATGTTTTGGAAACGTATTTCTTGGTTCTTAAGAAATTTCTAGTTGTTTTGCCATTTATAAATGTCATGAGATTGCCAGTCCCATACAAATAGTCCAATAGAAATCAAACAACTTTCAAAAGGCCATTGAATGCATAAATTGAACAACAACCTTATCAAATTATTTCTTTTCGGAGATGTTTACAAATACATATGATTGAATGAATAGAGTTTAATTTCCTTCGATGAGAACCTAGGTAGTAATCAAAGTAACCATATTTTGAATTGAATTGTTCATATGCACCATGTCACAATATCCATATTTAAAACTCTTGTTAAACACCACAAGACTTGGATTTATACCCATACATCAAAACAAGAATGCCAAGAATATAGATGTAGAGTTCCAAATAGCAGTTGGCTATGGGGCATCTTCTAACTAGTTGCAGGATTACAAAATATGTGGGATGGTGATAAAAATGTATTTCCTAGAGTTTATAAACAACTTGTGACAACCTCTTAAAGAGAATCCACGGCCAACACACTCAATGAATCAAAATTGTAAGACATTGTTTCACCAACAATGTGACAACCTCCTTGAATTTCAAATCGACTACAAAATAATTGAAGTAATCTTGTAACGAAAGCGACTAGGGAACACTTCCAACGTTAAAGATGATGCATATGAACCTCTAGAACTTGCTTGCAATAGATAGATGGATAGTGTTGGCTAGTAATATTGCCACAAGCCAGGTGGAAAGGAAAGCTACCCACCATGCCTGAAAGTCGTCATAACGAATTTGGAAAGAGATGATGGATTTGGAGGACACCACATCAGTGGCTACACCAAACTCCACAATGGGTCCCAATGAAATGAACAACCCACCAATGGCACTCAACTCGGTTTAATATATTCAAAACAAAGTCTCACGACAAAATTGGAAAACCTAACAATAGAAGAATTCGGAGTAAATATGGGAAACAATGAACGACTTTGTGTAAACAAAGAACTTCGAGGCTTTGATGCTCATGGAAATAATTATTGTGTCATGAAAATGTTTGTTGAATGGTAATGTGTTTCTAAATAGAATTAGTAATATGTTCACTTTCAAGTGAGTACAATGTAGGTGGAGAAAACAACTTATGGACAATCCATTGGTTTTGTGAAATATGAGGATATTGGTTTCAAAATGGGTGTCACATTATGAGATTATTAACAAAAGTGATAACCCAAATTTTGCATTTGATTTCAACTATAATAATATAAATAGTGCATGAAATAAGTGAGTGTTATTTATGTGGGATAAAATGAAAATGTTAGGGAGACAAAAAAACAAAAAAAACCTATAAGCAATGATGATATCAACATTTTGAGCCATCTAAAAAAATGATTATAAAATTTTTTAAAAAATAATTATAAGGTTAGTCAAACATTTAAAATTGAGAAAGAAGTTTAATTGTTTTTGAAAAATTGAGTAGGGTTTATAAAATAATAAGAAAAATTGGGTGCAAAAAAAGAAAATCTCCTTTGAATTTTTACACTTTGTGAAAGCATGGAAATAAAAAATATTTAACAATTTTATCCTTTGGAAAACATAAACCAAATATTTAAAAGATTCATGTGGTGAATATGGAACAATTAATTTCAAGTTATGTTCTATAATGAATTGTTGTTGATGACATCGAAATTGAATGGGAAAGCCTGTTGAAGTTGAGATAAAACTCTAGTCAGCAACAAGTGATAATGATAACAAATTAAAAATGCATTGATAAGTATGTGGGATAGTTGGAAACCTAGAAAAAGACAATTAGAAATTTGGGGAATAAAACACAATTCAAATTGGGAGGTATGTTGAAACATTTGGGACCGTTGTTAGATACATTGCATTTTTATTATGTAAGATTTTTAAAAATAAGTCACACAATGGGCAATTGTAGGGTTCAAATAAGATAACACACACAACAATTTTATGTTGTTTATCAAGAAGTGGTGTATTACATATAAAAATGGTAGTGAATTTGGAGAAGTGTCCATTGACATGAAGAACTTGATCTGTTCAGTGGACTTGTAGTAAGTAAAAAGGAAGTTGAAGATTTTCATAGAATCATCAATTTATTGAGATTCTATATTCGCTTTAATAATTCATAAAAAAATGCAAGTATATTCATTGAGTCAACAGATGATTAATAATCAAATGTTTCAAAATACGTCTTTGACCTATTTGAATATGGGGATCGATATTCCATTTTTAATTATATTTCAATTAACATATGTTAACCCAATTTTTTAATTATGTACGTAGTACCAATTGTTACCAATTGGTAATCAATGATGCAATATTATTTTGAGATTTAGTTCAATTATTACTAAATATAAATTAACTAGTTTGTTAAGTTAACTAGTGACAAATGTTAGAGTGACTAGTAAAGTATGTGATTCGATAACCAATTGTTGATAATAACATGTTCTTAAAAACTTGTGGCTAGTAGTTTAAGTTTGAATTTTTAGACTATTATATTGGTTAGTGACTATTTAACTTAAAATAATGTTATGTTTGGTATAAATAAGAAGATTGGAAGATGATGAAGGACTTTTTAACTTTTTGAACTTCTTTCTTACTTCTTAATTTTTTGGAAATCACCTCTTTTTTTTACTTTTGGTTTTATGAACAATTTCACTTTTGAACTTTGAGGTTTTATTTTCAAATTGATTTGAAAGATTGTTTTCAGTTTTGTATTTGTGTTTGTGAATAAGCATTTATGCCTTCGTGTTTATTTTTTTCACAATATATAGATCTGAAACAACTCACCTATTGATGTTATCTAAAATTAGAATTAGAAATCTAGAAGAGGGTCGTTGATGCATGGTTGGGTGGACCAATTTGGATGTCATGCCAACCAATTTTGCCTTTTGGTTGCCATTGTAATGCCCATGTTGCTTTATAGGTTTTTAAATTTATTAAAATGGACTTGGTTTAAATATCTTAACTTGAATATCTACATGATGCACAAAATCATTTTACATTATTTTTTAAATCATAAAAGCCATGGACTTTTGAACTCAAAACTCATGGACTGCACACCTTTTACTACCATTTCTATGTGGACTATGCTAGAGTCCATTGATTGATGGGGTGTGTGTTTGGGACTTGGAATTAGTAAGATATCATATCAAATAAGCATAGGAACAAAATAAATAATGAGTTGAATATTAAAACTATACTTATGGACTTTTGAATGGGCTAATCTAGAGCATTTTTTCATAAGTCCATATCATATTGGAAGAAGAAATATTTTATGATTTTTTTGTTTAGATCCATAAAAAAATAGAAACTTTGGATTAGCCAAATTAATGACATGGAAAAAATATGGAGGAAATCAATGTAAACTAGTGTAAACTAATTGTAATTTCCAAAATTTGACCACTTTTTTTAGTAAATAAGGATTTTGGTTCTGTGGCAAATTGGTCCATCCAACCATGCATCAACCCTTGAAGAAAAATCCTTAATCTAAAAAAATAGAAAACACCCTTAACAACATCCCTATATTGAAATCATTATTGATGTTTGTTGTCTTGACCTTGCACCAAAAATGGCCGTCATACTTCGTGTCCATTAATTCTTTGCATCTAGCTAGGATGGCCACTTGGATTATCAACAAGGGGGAGTTCAAAGAAAACATCACCATCAAATGTGGATGGAATGCTAGGAGCATTTTCAATCCAAAGTGTATCATAATTCAATTATCTCAACTCCAAGGTGGCATGGAGGGCAAAAGACATTACTTTAAGGCATTCCATGACACTGAGAACAAAAGGGTGAACTTGAGGCAACATGTCGAAAGGATTTGAATAGAACATGTTAAAATCAAAAGTGAGAAATTAAATGGGTGTACAAAGATTGGCAACATTCCATCCTCATCAAAAAAGTCACACAAGTCTATGAATGTAATTTTATGATTCGGAACGACACTAATTAGTTTGTTGTTGATTTGAAAATCATTGGCAATGACATTGGTAACAAATGAAGTACTGCCTAGTGTCAAGAGTATGTTTTGGGAATTTTTGGGGAGATTTTCCCCCATGATATTGAATTTCCTAGAATTGAGAATCCATTCCAATCCTTGTGTAATAGTAACTGAAGCTTGGTAGACAGATCTAGTAACATTGTTGTTGTCATTATCCGCATTGTCCTTAGAAATGTGCATAGTTCCAAGCTAGAAACCAAACATTGCACATAAACATGTTTAAGTTAAATGTGCAATTCCAAAAAAATCCATTTATTATTGATTAATATTGGAGGGTGTTAGATTGGTCATCATAAATCTAATGTCGTTGAATAATGCAAGATCTTGTTTTTTGAAAAATCCATAATCTATTTTTATGACTTCACAATTATAAGAAGGACCATTTTTTCAAATAGGGTCTCAATTGGCTTTTGATTCTTCTATTCTACAAGTAAATTACATCAATTTGAAATTGCAAAATATGTTTAGATATGATATTAAAGGTGACAACACCTAACATTGATCCAAGACTGTTCTATTCAAGCCTAAAACATTAGATCATGTAAAAACATTCTTGAATTAATAGATTGAAAAAAAAATTGCTCTCAACCTCTTAGTGTCAATGTTGAAAGTAGGAGGCCGAAAGCAAAAAAATATATTTCAACCATACTAAGAGGTCTAAACATAGAACTTGGAAGTTCAAAGCATGGCCAAGGCAAAACATTATGTGTTTGGCCTCCTACTCACGACACCAAAAGTAGGAGGCCAAGAGCAAAACTTTTTTCTTTTGACCATGCATGGAACTCCAAGCACATGGCTTAGAAGCTCAAAACATGGCCCATGCAAACTTTTTTGCTCTTAGCCTCCTATTTTCAAAACCAAAAGTAGGATGTTGAAAGCAAAAAAGAATTGTTTTTGACATACTTAGAGCTCCAAGCATGAATCTTGCAAGATCAAAGCATGGTTGAAATAATTTCTTTTGTGTTTAACCAAAAGTGGGAAGCCAAGACTAAACAAAATTGATCTTGGCCATGCATAGAACTCCAAGCATAAAGCTTAAAAGTTCAAAGCATGGCAAAGGCAATTTTTGTGGCTCTTTGCCTCCTACTTTTGATGTCAAAAGTAGGAGACCGAGAGAAAAAATTTTGGTCTCAACCATGCCTAGATCTCCATGGAAAAAGTTGAAGTAATTTTTTTTCACATTTGGCCTCCTACTTTCAACGTCAAAAGTAGGAGGCCAAGAGAAAATGTTTTTAATGTCAACCATGCCTAAAGCTCCAAGCACATAACTTGGAACCTCAAAGCATGGCTAAGGCAATTATTTTCTGCTCCACCTCCTACTTTTAGTGTAAAAGTAGGAGATCAAACACAAAAACAAATTGCTCCAACTTTGTGCGTGGAGATTTGGGCATGGTTTGAAACAATTTTTTTGCTTTTAGTTTCCTATTATCGACATCAAAAAGGAGTTTTGAAAGCAAAAAAAACCTTGGCCACGTTTTGAATTTATAAGCTCTTAGAGTTTTAGGTATGGCCAAGATTAAAAAAAAATTGGTCTTGGTCTGCTACTTTTGATGCTGAAAATAAGAGGCCAAAAGCTAATTTTTTTGCTTTTGGCCATGCCTAAAGCTCAAAGCATGGTCAAAGCAAATTTTTTGGCGCTCCACCTCTAAGGCCAAGACTAAATACATTATTCTTGGCAATGTTTAAGGCTCTAAGCACAAAGTTTAGAATTTCAAAGTGTGGCCAAGGAAATGTTTTTGGCTCTCAACCTCCTATTTTTGACACCAAGAATAGGAGACTAAGAGAAATATTTTTGCTTTAAACCATGCCCAAATCTCCATGCAAAAAGTTGGAACAATTTTTTTATGTTCGACCTCCTACTTTTTGCACCAAAAGTAAGAGGCCAAGAGCATAAATAATTGATCTTGGCCATGATTAAAACTCTAAGCACAAACCTTGGAAACTCAAAATGTGGCCAAGGCAAAAACTTTTTCTTTCAACCTCCTACTTTCAACATTGAAAATAGGAGACAAAAGAAAAAACTTTGCTTTGAATCATGCCTAGATCTCCATGCACAAAGTTGGAACAATTTTTATTTTGTTCGGCCTCCTACATTCAACATTGAAAGCAGGAGGCCAAACGCAAAACATTTAGTCTTAGCCATGCTAAAACTCCAAGCACAAAGCTTGGAAACTCAAACAATGACAAAAGCAAAAAACGTTTCTCTCAATCTCCTACTTTAGGGGCCCGTAATAGAAGACTGAAAGCAAAAAAATTCCTTTGAACCATGCCTAGATCTCCATGCATAGAGTTGGAGCATTTTTTTTGTGTTTAGCCTCTTGAGGCCAAGACTAGAAAAAATTGCTCTCAAACATGCCTAGAGTTCCAAGCATGAAGCTCTAATTGTGTCTAACTTTGGGTGGCCTCCAACTTTTGGCATTGAACGTTGGAGGTCGAGAAGGGGGAAAAAAAAAGAAAAAAAAACTCAAGTTTTTTTTTTCCCTCCCCAACCTCCAACTTCCGGTGTTGAAGGTTGGAAGCAACATCAACTTTTTATTTTTGGCCATGCGCAAAGCTCCTTACTTTAAGCTTTGAGCTTGATGGAAGGCTGTCAAAAAAAGACAATTTGTTCTCAACCTTCAACATTGGGTTTTGAAATTTGGAGGCAAAAAACAAGAAAATTACTTTCAACTCTTCTTTAAATTTTAAACTTTAAGGGTGAAGTTTAATAACGGGCATGAGGAAATTCTTGCTCCTTTTCATAAATTTTCTTTTCCATAAACATTTCATTTCCAAGTCTTTGGATTTCCATTTTTTTTTTGTCTAAAATATATTTTGATTGGAAAATTTTAAATGTTTCTTTGTAGGAAAATTTTGAGATTGGAAGTCAATCCAAGGAGGTAAATTGAGCTTTTATTCTAAATTTTAACCCAAAAGTGAAAAGGACTTTCACATTAATGTGATTCCTTTCTACATGTTCCTGGATTGCATAGAATATGACTTATTGGTGGGGGAGATGACTTCCATTATTAGATTTTAGAAGAGGTATATATTTTTAAACCATTCCAAAGTTCTTTGATAAATGCCATCCTTATGTACAGTCCAAAATCAAATTTGGAGAATAATGATTTAAAAGATATGCAAGAGAAAATGTATGGATTGGTACAATTTTTTGAGCCCATCAAAGTTTTAATCCATTTAATTTATATCATTAAAAAAAATTGTTTCAATGTGGTTCATCTATTTTTTTGTCACACATTTTGTGAAGTTCATCATGAAATGTTGTTCCAAGGGACAAATTATTTTTTAGATCCTTCAAACCTTATGGACTCGGATGCAATATCTTTAGATAAAGACATTTTACAAGCTTAAATCAACCAAAAATTCAAGACAATGGAGGTCATGGAAAAACACAATATTCATCCCAAAGAGGAAGTTTAGATGAATATACTTATCTATAGAATGATTTTAGTGCCCATAATTTGCTTCGCATTGAAGATCGATGTCACAATGCTTAAGATGGAACATGTGGCATGTTCCAATTCCTACAACCTTCTTTTAAAAGAAATATTGGGTGTTTGGTTGTGACTGTTATCACTGTTCCTCACAAGAAACCATCTTCATGCCAAGAACAATAAGTTATGTGGTTAAAATTGTGAAGCAAAAACACGAAGTTAATGACATTTCCTTAGTGTCTAAACACTTTTGTGATTTCTGTTTTCATTGTACTATTTGATTCTTCCTTAATTGATGACTTGACACCCTTTCTTTTGTTGACAAAATCAGCAAAAGGAATTTTTCAATCTAGTGCCCATATGTCATTAGAATCCTCCACCCTTGTTGGGAGTATTGTTTGTTGTTTCTTACCTCCATGCAATGGCATTGCCAATAAATGGCTCCAACAAGTTGCGAAATTTGGATTATAACAAGATACCTTTTGAAAAAAATCCAATTCTTATCAATTGCTTTTGATGGGGATGTCTTGTTCAAATTATTGCTGTTTTTTAAAAATGTTCACAACCATTCCCAAATGCAAGGCATGGACAAAAAGTATGACGGCCATGCTTGCTACAAGGTGATCATAACCAATATCAAAAATAGTTTTGGGCTTAACTTAAGGAAGGTTCATTGCTTGGGTCACTTACGTTGTGTGCAGGATGATTGTGAGGACTTTGTGAACTTTGGTTCTTACAATGAAATCTTCTAGTGTAGTGAGTGCGCTCATATTTCACTCATAGGTCAAATGGCACTAACTTTGTCAACTTCTATGCTTAGGTGCAAATTTTGTCATGATCCTCCCCTCTATGTCAAATATTATAATGGACGAATATATTATGTTGTGTTGTGCATAGACTCCAATCTATTTCAAAAACAATGATTCACCTTGGGGTCCACAAACATCTTGTTGGGGATGGAAAGTGCAAGTAATCTATGGATGAGGCTAGAAGGTTGATCACAAAGGAGGTGAATTGCATGCTTGATGCAAAGATATCTACAATTTCTTTAAGTGCTAGCAATACCATCTTGATTAGGCATTTACTAGATGATTGTAGTAATGGCATAGTGGAGGTTTCCAAAAGTCATGAGCAACTGGAGCATATTCAAGAAAAGTTCTATGAATTGGGCTCTCCCAACATTCATAACCTTGTTGTTTATTTCAAGCGTTGTTCAAAGGGTGGCTATATTGATAACATTCTTGAATTGAAATTCAAGAGTCGTTATGACTACATCTAGGAATGTTGCTTCCCACAACAAGTTTTAGGACAAGAAGTTCATTTTCAAGATGTTGATAAATGGTGTGTGGAGTGGAGCGAACCTCATCACACAAATGCAACTTGCAAAGGATTTGTAGAACACTTGGATCATGTTTGATCATGTGTTCAACGTGTTACTAGTTGGACAACTATGGCTTTTCACATGTATGATTTTGCCTATTATAAAGTGATGACCATGGTGGTTTGTGATATGTAGTCTTAAGACACCAAAGCTCAACAAATCATGTGGACAAAGCTTAATGAGAAGGTATTAAAGCACGGGTTTCCAAATTGAATTTCAAGGGATTCATGGCTAATAGTGCACAAGCCAATTGGAATGTGGTCAAAATTGTTTACGGTCCAGGGGACCCCTATGTCAAGATAGTTGATAAGAAATGCAAATGTTTATTCCATTGGACTTAGTCACTTGATAAGCACACCAAACAATCGATCAAACATGAGTTGCAAGATCAACACAAAGCTTTTTGCCACCGGTGTAAAAATGCCACATCCCTTGGGGAGGTTGACAATCTTTATGCTCTAATTCATTGTTGATGGCTTTCATTTGGGGTTGTTTCTAAAGCAGGTGTCCATGAGCTTGGCAATTAACTTAACTTATGAAATTTTTGTATCAAACAATGGGGAGGTTTCATGGTTCATATGAATATTTTTTCTGTGAATTTCCTATGACTTCCCTTCTCTTCTATGCATTCAAAATTGTAACATGTCCACTTTCACTCAAGTTCCATTCGAAGTCTATCTCTTTCTTTGTTTTAACATTTTTGATTTTGTTGATGGTTCATTTCCTTTGATATGTAGAAGTTTAATGATTAAGAGTGGGTGGACATGCCCACTTACAATCTAGTTGAAATATGCATAACATTTGGTTGCAACAATTGAGGAATCATGACACTTATTTGTACACAATGATGTCCGATGATTACATTTGGGCTTTCAAATAGTCTGCATTGTATAGATAATACTTGCAAGGTGGTCCAACTTGTCATGGACCTTATAGGAATGAATTGTTTTTAAAGAGGACCCAAAGGTTTAGTGATCTTGTTAGATTAACAACTGTTGTGGCAAATTACATGTTTGAGTCTTCCTTCTTGAATCATGCTTCACACCTAGAAGGTGAGGAAGTTTTTGGGTTCGCCAAACAACTTGCTAATTATCCTTTTGGTGTAGACCATGATTTTCATCATCATGACAGTGTGAATTTTTCTCGTCCACGAATAACCATTCCTGTTGTTGAACCCAATATTGTCGAGGATGTAGGCATGCACCAACCACCTTTTTGTTCTAGTATTTTTTTGTCTTTGGTATCTTAAGGTGGCATGGAGTTGAAAGGAAATATTTGTGTTGATGGCTAATGGCGTATTGAACACTACGCACCCAATTATGTAGTTCAATGTTTTGCACTCTAGAAACCCACATGGTTCAAATGCAAAATAAATATCAACCTTTACAAATATGTAAATGGAATTCATGCTCCATGTTACTCAGGGTTCTGGGTACAATATCATAGTGGATCACTAAAGCACCATAAGCATTGGTTTTGTCCCCATGACTTGAGCCGTTGTGTTGGTGGGACAATGCAAAATTTGCAATTGTTAGGCCTTTAGTTCTAATTTTACGGCCCATCCAAAAAGGTATTAACTGAATTCAAAAGGAGGTAACAACTTAAGAAGTGGGGTCTTCCTTTGATCGGCTTCATGATCAAAGCTTATTTGGTTCCCAATCTTTTAGTTCAAGCATTTTGCATGTGCCTATTATGAATGGTCATAGCTTTGTTTGGCTAGCTAATGCAAGTTGTTAGCCTACAATTTGTGCGACAAGAAGGTTAAATGGCCTTCTATCTTCAAATTGACATGACAACACACCAATAATTGGGAGGCTAACATGTTATTTCCCCAATGCACTATTTTCCCCCATGTTAATGTCCCACCACCTAGGTATGGACAGATTTATAGTATTATTTCTGATGACAAATGTTACAACATTATTGGAAATTTCCCTAGATGTTCATGTGTATATTTTGTTGCAATGTTGGCAACTTCTTTAGGCAGCCTTGGGGTGTATGTGTAATGCAAACATGTGTATCATGTCTTATAAACAATTATATTCTATGGGCTCATGGAAGAGTTCATTGATCACTATACATGGAATTGGGATGAATTTCAACATTTGTTGATGTCCTTTAAAGCATTTGAACTCTAGTGATAGTACATCACAATTACATTTGCATAAAATCAATTTTAATTTTCTCATTCATAAAGCTCTATGCAACTAACTGGACTATGTAAGAAGTTTAGATTCTATTTACAGTGTAAAGGTTTTTTCTCCATTGTGTAACTTTTCAATAATTTTAAAGTGATGTATATTTATGTATAATATTGTGGTACTTTGACCATTTCAACACATGTTTGTCAAATAATTAATATATTTTGGAATTTTAATTTTCATCAAATATTTTTGAAGCATGCAATTCCCATACATTTCAACATTTTTGAAAATATTATAATTATTGTCCAAGAGCCTTAGACATTTGGAGCATTGGTTCCATGAGGGATGATAAAATGCACCCTTTGATTTTCTTTTGCTTTCAAATGCTCACACCATTTGGCCAAACCCATGTTCAAAGTTAATAAACCATTGTTGATCCCATTGTAACACGAAGTGGGTCTTCACACAGTGTGAACACTCGGGCCTTGAGGGTGTGCTTTGGTATAATTAGCCGTCCTGATTTTGGCGGCATATGTTTTCTCCATGACGGCTGCATAGCTGTGCATGGGACGTTTGTGTGAGAAGATGTGCAGGAGTGAAGGTGACGCGAATGATGAGGAGGAGTGAAGCTGCATTGATGCGCCGAAAGGTGGAAAGGGAGGAAGAGGCTTGATGGAGAAGCTTAGTGTAAAACAGAACATGAGAACATGGGCGTCTGGGTTCGTTGAGGGCAGCCAGTGTGCTGTGTGTTTTCGGACCCTCTTTTTTTGATATCAGAGCATGGTTCCGTGTTTCCAACCTTGGTAGAACATGTAGGTGTTTAGATAGAATGATAATTGAAAATCATGTCTTCGTCCAGTGACGAGGGGATTCCTATGGAGCAGATGACTCAGGAAATTCGTGAACAACAGCTTGTTGGTAGATTTGATTTCCTTACTGTTCAGGACGGACCATAGAGAGAAGCAGTGATTTTGCGTTTTCTAGGCTTTGGAGTGGTAAGACTTGTAGGGATAAATCCTGACGAAGTCCGTGTAGGAGACATTGCTATAGAAGTAGCTCATAGTGGTTTCTTGTCGCAACCCCACTTTGGCCAAGTGTGGGGGTGAAGCCCAACACTTGGAAAAGTTGGAGGTTAGAGCCCTCCGGGACTCCCGAATGTTCAGAGCTCGACAACAAGGCCCAAAACACCTTGCATTGAAGCGTTCTTGGTGTCATTAGAAAGGTCTTGAAACCTAGATATCGAAAATGGCCTCGCATTGGCCATTTGGACATCTATAGCCCAAGTTATGGGCAAAAGAAGGGCCGGGAGTCAAACTGGCAGTTTGACTCCCGACCACTAAAAGTCGAGAATCAACCTCTTCCCGACGTCGCCTTGAAGAGTGCGACACGACGTTGGAAAGCTCTCGACAAGAGCTACAACTTTGACTCGTCCCGATCTGAGCTCGGGGCGAGGAGTTATGGCCGTTCAAAGTTCCGGGAGTCCAACCGGGACAGTTTCGGGACTCCATTACGGGAGTCCCAACAAAATGTGCCATTTGGATGTAGCCTCGGCGACCAGCCGCATAAAATACTATAAGGAGTAAAGTGGTGGCTTACTCCCGAGTCCGGGCCGTGGTGAGTCTTGTGTGTCCAAGTGCCCATGGCAAGTCCCAACACCCAAGGGTGTCCCGAATGCTAAACTAACCCTTTTTGGTGGGTTTTTGGATGCAGATTCACATGAGCTAAACTAGTCCCTTTTCCTAGTCTAATCCCTGGGCTCCCAACTCGACCCTCTACCCCTTTTTAGAGTTGGAAGCCGGGAGCGTGTCGTTAAGTCACAATTTCCGTAACTTGACTTTGGGAAACCCTCAAGTGGGTTTCACCCCGTGACTTGGGAGCACGTCATTTCTACATTCGTGCACGAGTCTGGTTAAAGGTAATCAATGAAGCAAGGGGGTGGGCATCGACCTCAGACTTACATGCCAACTTTTACTTCACCTCCTACCTTGCGTAGAGTTACTCCTGCATATGTTGAGAGACAGCGTGCAGTGCTGAGGCTAGGGGATATTTGGATTCCTAAGTCGGCAGTGTCACCTAACCATTTTGTGAGATTGTACATCCCTGGTGTGGAGGATTTATTTCAGGAAGGAGATCGTTTGCTTCGGGTGGAGCATGGCGGATCGAAATCCTACCTCATCAGTTGGAAAGTGTGGCGAAGCAAGGAAGGAGAATTGAGATTCCAGCAAAAATCTACGGATGAGCAGAACTTCACCACTGTTCCATCCAATATTGCGCCTCTAGAACCGATAACCGAGGGTGCTCAGTTCGAGTTTGATGGATGATTCAGACAACATCTATTTTTCAAGAATCAGAACTGTGTTGCAGTAGCCGAGTTTCTGATCAATTTTGTTTGCATCTGTTTTGAATTGAAGAAGTGTGTGTAGAGGAGTGCTGCATTTTTGTTGTGTTGCTGAACTTCTGTGAAGATGACGAGTCCTCAGGAAATGGATGAGTTATTTTGGGGACGGGATCATGAGGATGTGAATGATTGGGCGGAGCGACTTACCATGGCTGCCGAAGTGCGCGATCTCACTGCTGATAAGCTATTCAAGATCGCCAAGCTGAATTTGCGGGGTCGAGCCAAGGAGTGGTTTAGGAGGCTACAGCCGGTGCCAGCCGACTGGATTGAATTACGGACGCTAATGGTGCAGAAGTATGGGAACATAGATGTTGATGACATCCGAATGAGGATGGACACCATTAAGCAAGAACCCAAAGAAAGGGTTCAGAAATATTTTGAATGCCTAGACAAATTGTTTCGAAAGGGTAAGATACAGGACGTGGAGCATAAAAGGAAGTTCCTAGCTAGATTAAGGCCAGAAATCCGAAAGCTCTACGTGGTGAGGACGTTTGCAGATATCGAAGAATTGGTTGGAGCTGCAACGGAGGTAGAGAGAGTTCTGGGTGAACTCGGGGAAACACCGTATGAGTCTCTTCCAGAGGAATAGGAAGAAGAGACGTCGGAGAGCAATGTAGAAAAGCAGGTTGCTGCGTTGAACAACACGATCATCCATTTATTCAAGGGGAATTCGCATGATCCAAAATCATCATCCTCTTCCGCTGTCTTTGGAGCATGTCAGCTCTGTAAAGGTGGGGACCATATGGCCACTGCCTGTCCAAGGCTAAATGAAGCACGGCCAAAATGTGCAAAGTGCAATATGCCGCATAGGACAGAGAACTGTGGAATCAAATGTACCTTTTGTGCAGGACTAGGGCACTCTAAAGACAAATGCTAGAAGAAGCCCAAAGATGGGAAATCGACAACTGGAGCTGCAAATTTCTTAGAAGTGTTGCTTGACGATGGAGCGGCGATCGAACAACAACTTAACAAGCTGTGTGGGAATGAAAATTTGTTTTCTTACACCTGAGTGCCAAGGAGAAGGACTCCTATCGATGTAGCACCAGGAGGGGTTGCGCCAATCCCTGAAGCTAAAAGGGAGGGAGTTGGAGCGAACAGGGACGCTTCTGTGAAGTCCAAAATTTTGTCACATTTCATAAAAGGAAAGATTCCCCTATCTCCCATGGAAACCATTCTCATGATTCCTAGAGAGTTGGAGCACCTTGAGAGCTTGGTAAAGCTGGCAAGGAAAAAAAAGGATTCAGAGACCACCGAAAATCAAGTGTCAGTGGTCTCTGCACTCTCGTCACTAAGGAAGGTTTGCGTCAATAAGACGCATCGGAGCAAAACTCTACATCTGCCTGTGGAGATTAGTAACTGCATTGTGGAAGGATTAGTAGATACAGGAGCATCCATGTCTATAGTGGCTGCTGTTGTAGTAAGAGAGTTGGGTATAATGCATCTTATGACAGGAAATGAGAGTTACAAGACCGCATCAGCAGTGATCACTCGGGCATTAGGCCGGGTTGATGAGATCCAAGTGAAAATCGGGGGCATACAATGTGCCATGACCTTCATGGTAGTAGACACGGATGGGTATAACGTGCTACTTGGTCTGGACTTTCTGATGAAGATTAGAGCGGTGGTTGATGTGGAACGAGGTCTTATATAGGTAAGGCATGGGCCTGGGACCAATGTGGAGGTGTTGCCACTGACAGTAGTAAATTTGCTGCAAAGAATGAGTGCGGGTGCGATAGTGCGAGAAATGTCGACCACTTGGAAGGACGCACGTGCCCACCAAGATGGTTGCGCAGTACCTCATCAGGATCGAGAGGCGGTCAACGAGGAGGACGACGCATCCACCTCAGATTCCGATGATGACAACGATACCAGTGAATACTATGATTCGGAATCTCATCAAATAGAACAGATCGACTCAGAGGATGAGTTTGTGGATGCTGAGTTTGAGGAGCTGGTCAGCTCGGAAGGACCACAGGAAATGCTACGACTGATGTTGCAGGAGCAGGCTGACGGAACCATGACAGAAGAGATCATGGATGGGGATGATTATGCCGACTGGATCAGCACTACTAGAAATCTTGTCGTTTGCAACCAGTCACTATGTAACTGGCATGCAACTGGTTGTCGTTTGCAACTATCTCGGTCATGTTTGCAACTATAAATTTGGTATTGTATAAATTTTCAACCATACGGTTGTGTGTGC